>Ga0163150_10003119_pt1 | contig 23940 bp, 24 predicted proteins | sample OliLakLV19P2IB_FD_148628 | JGI IMG/M metagenome (GOLD analysis project Ga0163150, IMG submission 148628) | Freshwater microbial mat bacterial communities from Lake Vanda, McMurdo Dry Valleys, Antarctica - Oligotrophic Lake LV.19.P2.IB | ecosystem: Environmental > Aquatic > Freshwater > Lake >...
TTCACGAATGAGGAGGGTGAGGTGGAGATGGAGAAGATGCGGGCGATTACAGGGATGATGAACGGACAGGGAATGCCTACGAAGGAAGAGGTGACAGACTTCATCGGGATCTTCACGAATGAGGAGGGTGAGGTGGAGATGGAGAAGATGCGGGCGATTACAGGGATGATGAACGGACAGGGAATGCCTACGAAGGAAGAGGTGACAGACTTCATCGGGATCTTCACGAATGAGGAGGATGAGGTGGAGATGGAGAAGATGCGGGCGATTACAGGGATGATGCACGGACAGGGAATGCCTACGAAGAAGGAGGGGGAAGCACTATTGAAAAAGTAAGTAAGCTACAATGTCCACATGCGCCGCACCGTTCTTCTGACACTCTGGCTCCTCACTGATGCTCTTCTCTTTATCGGTGCATACACCGCTGCGTACTTTCTACGCGTCGGCTTTATCGTATCATCGGACTTTCCGCTGAACCTCTATCTCCAAACAGTGCTGATCATCACGCCGCTCTGGCTGCTCGTGCTTGCAGAGCTCGGCGTCTTTCGATTGATCCGCGTACAGACCGAAATCCGAAACATGTTGTATCTCCTCTTTAGTTGCGTCATCGCATCGTCGCTCTTCACGCTCGCATACTATTTTCTTCACGATCGATTTTTTAGCCGTCTTCTTCTTATCTACGCAGGTGTTCTTAGCTTCACAGTAACACTTGTCTGGCACTTGGCATTCGATGCATGGCAGAGACGCATTCTACGGAAGCACCCTGCTGCGTATCCGGTACTCATCATTGGAGCCAACCGCGATGCAGAGAACTTGATCACACTGCTCAATGAAAAGCAGTCGCCTCTGAAGCCCGTTGCAGTACTCGACCCACAAGGAACGAGCAAAAAAGAAATTGGTGGAGTGCCAGTATTGGGTAAGCTCAATATTCTTGAGGAAACGATCAACAATCTAAAGCCGAAGTACTTGGTGCAGTGTTCCACACTCGAGCACACGATCAACTTGATCAGCGTCTGTCGCAATCACAAGATCACGTATTGCTTGCTACCAACAGTGCTCGGCATCCTGGGGAAGAATGAGGAATTCGTGAGAGTGGAAGGACAGGCTCTCGCCATGATCAGAGAATAGATGAAGCAAAACTGGAGGCACGTATTTCTCACTGCATTGTGTATTGCGTATCGTGTATTGCGTATACACAATACTCAATACACGATACACGATACAATCCCCATATGAGAGCATTTATCCTCGCCGGCGGCTTCGCCACTCGTCTCTGGCCCCTGACAGAAAAACGTGCCAAGCCACTCTTGCCGATCGCAGGTGCGCCTCTACTTTCATATCTTACGAATCAGATTCCAAATGGCATCCCTATTACGGTCAGTACGAATGCCGTCTTTGCAGATGATTTTCATGCGTGGAAGAAAACGCAAAAGAAAGACGTCACGATTCTCATCGAAGATGCAGGACACGAAGACCAGAAGCTAGGCGCACTCGGTGCAGTGCGTGCGTGGATCGAAAATGAGAAGATCGATGATGATCTTCTCCTCCTCGCAGGAGACAACTATGTGGGTTGTCCGATGCAAAACTTTCTTTCTCATGCGAAAGAGCATCCGCTAATCGCAGGGCATGACATCGGCTCTAAAGATGCTGCAAAGAGTTTCGGGACGATTGTTCTTGGTACAGAAAAAAAAGACATCTTCACTGTGACATCATTTGAAGAAAAGCCAGAGAAACCACAGTCGACTGTGATTTCGACAGGCTGGTCGTATCTTCCGCGAAGCACGCTCCCAATTCTTGTGGAATATGCACAGAAACATCCCGACAACATCGGTGGTATCTTCGAGGAGCTGATCAAGAAGACTGTGCCGGTAGACTGTTTTGTCTTTTCGGAGCTCTGGAAAGATATCGGTTCGTTCGAACCGTATCTCGATCTTCATAAAGCGCTCGTGAAGGAAGCGCTACTAAAGCACAGCACTGCATCGATCAAAAAAACGGAATGCAGGGGAAGCAACGACCTTGGGCCAAATGTCACAGTCGAGAATTCTGTTCTGCGTGACTGTATCCTCTTTGGCGATACGACAGTCCGCAACTGTCATTTAGAGCGATGTATCGTGGATACTGGCTGCACACTGGATGGGATAGATTTGGAAGGGAAGATGCTACGAGCAGGAACAGTGCTACGAAGGGATTAACACCCCACAGCCGAGATGCCGCATCTCGGATGCGAGAATATCGAGGCTACGCCCCCATTGGTCTTCGCAGGTAAAACCCGCTAGACTTTCTCGGCATGAAACGCCTCCTCCCCCTTACCCTTCTCTTGGTTCTCGGCACAGCTCTCACGAGCTGTGGTACCGCAAATACCACTCTGAAGTACAAAGCCGAATGGAAGAATACTGAGGCAAGTCGTACTCCTATTCTCATCGAATCAATAGAAAGAGTGATATTTCGAAGGCTCGCTGCAGTAGAGATTAAGAATCCAACGATTACCGTGACACCTGAAAATGCACAGAGTGCAATCGTGACCATAACAATTGATGATGCTGAAGGCCTACCAACTGTTGAGCGTATCTTGGCTGATCCATTTTCTTTTGATCTAAGACTAGAAAAAGGCTCTACGCCCGCTGGCGATCTTTCAACCATCGAATGGCAAGCAACAGGCATCGACGGATCGATGCTCAGTTGGGTACAGGCTTTTGGCAATCCACAAACATCAGAAGTCAGTATCGATCTGCAATTTAATGAGCTAGGCAAAGCAACCCTCGGTTCTCTCGCAAAAGCACAGCAAGGAAAGCGACTTGGTATCTTCGTCCGAGATCTCCTCGTATCTATGCTGACAATTCAATCTGGCTTCTCTGCTGAGCAAGTTATTATCAGTGGTGTGCCATCTGCAGTCGTTGCGGAAATCTTCGCAGATGACGTCAACGTCGGTCTTCACGTATCCTTCACCCCTCTCTAAACGTTCCTCCTCTCTTTCCATGGCATCTCAAAAGTTTTCACCTTGGCCTCTACTCATCACGATTGTTGCGATTCTCGCGTTCATCGTGGCGTTGCCAAACGAGTGGAAAATGTGGGCTCCAGGATTTTTACGTCCTGACGCACATTTGGGTCTCGATCTTGCTGGTGGAACGCAGCTGGATTTTCGTATCTCTGAAGATGAGCTCAACCAGAGACAGGAAAAAATCGCAGCAGAAATCGAAGAACTAAAAAAGGGTGGAAGCAATGATGTATTGCTGAGTAAGCAGAATGAACTTCGAAGTCTCCAGGAGCAGCACCGCAACATTGTCGAAGCGATCCGCACAGTCTTAGAGCGTCGCATCAACTCACTCGGAGTCAGCGAAGCGACCATTACACCGTCGTATTTTGGGAGCGAGCAGCATCTCCTCGTCGAGTGTCCGGGAATCATCGATAAACAAAAGTGTCTCGCAACAGTAGGGAAAACGATTCAGTTAGAATTCAAAGAGCAATACACTGGCGATGAACAGGGATTCGCCGAAGAGATGCTCGCACGAGCGAACAAAGCTTTCGCTGATGCGACGGCCGCAGGAGGTTCACTGAAGAACGTCGGTGAAGACCTCAGTAGTCAGCTCGGTATTTCGTACTTCGATTCACGCGTTCTTTATGCAACTGCCTTGCCAAAAGGTTTAGAAGGAGCACTAAATCAAAAACCAGGTGATGGTGTTCGCAAAACAGAAGGAACGATTCAGACTGTTCAGCAAACTGATGCAGGCTCCGAGCTCACTGAAGTGAAAGGAATCTATCTGACTGAAGTTCTCGCTCCGCGTGCCCCACAAGAGAGGCCTGTTTCGGACCCAAATGAAGCACTGCAAACTCTTGCCGAGCAAACTGCTGGAGCAACTGCAAAAGTAGAGAGTAGCGTGCTGCTCGCTTCACTTCCTTCTGATGTACAAGCGACGGCAAAGACAACCGAAATCGGTTCACTGACACTTGTAACAAGAGGAGATGGAACTCCCAGTCTTTTCTATCTCGGTGGTCGCACAGAAGGCAACGAAGAAATGACCGCTAGTCATGTTCTCGTACAATACCAAGGTTCTCTCCGTGCTGATGCTGGAGTGACGCGCACAAAAGAAGAAGCACGCACTCGTGCTGCTGCTCTTCTTGCGCGTATTGCTGCAGGAGAACCCTTCGAATCGATTGCTCGCATAGAATCTGATGGTGCATCGAAGGCGAGTGCAGGCTCTCTTGGCGTCATCAAGCGTGGAGTAATGGGAGATACATTCGATGCTGTCGCATTTCTCCTCTCGAAGGGTCAGTTAAGTTCTGTAGTAGAAACTCCGTTCGGTTTCCACATCATCCGCGCTGATACAGCGGCGGCGGTCTCTGGTGCAGAGGTTTCGTATGCATTACTTTCACTACCAGTGGGAACAGATGCAGAAGCGCTCAAAAAGAAAGTCGAAGCAAGCGAAGTCGTACGCAGTGACGAAGCAGTCACTGTACGCAGTATGTTCTTCTCGCTCACACCAACAGGATGGAAAGATACAGCACTGAATGGTCAGCACTTCCGCTCTGCCTCGGTGACGGTGGATCCTACGACTAATATTCCTGTTGTGCAGATCCAGTTTAGCGAAGAAGGTGGAAAGCTCTTCCAAGAGCTCACTAAGACAAATATAGGGAAGCCAATTGCGATCTTCGTTGGTGGAGAGATGGTCTCGGCGCCTGTTGTTCAAGGAGAAATCATTGGTGGAACAGCAGTGATTACTGGTAGCCGCTCATTTGAAGAAGCGAGGCTCTTAGCACAAGACTTAAACACGGGCGCGATCCCCGCTCCTATCTACCTTGCAGGACAAACAACGGTCGAAGCAACGCTTGGTGCAGAGGCGTTGAAGCAGTCTATCTATGCAGCTGGCATTGGCCTGTTGCTGCTCGCGCTCTTCATATTTGTTATTTACCGAACACTCGGATTTATTGCAAATATCACTCTCGCTTTCTATGTCGTGCTTCTGATTGCAGCGATGAAGCTGCCACTTTTCTTAGTCACGCAGCAGTACGTTGTTCTCACACTCGCTGGTATCGCCGGTATGATCCTGAGTATGGGGATGGCAGTGGATGCGAATGTGCTGATCTTCGAACGCATCAAAGAAGAGTTGAAGAAGGGCAAACTGATGAAGACTGCGGTCGAAACAGGATTCAAACGTGCATGGCCCAGCATCCGCGACGGTAACTTCTCGACACTCATCACATGTGCCATTCTCTTTTCAATTGGGACCAGCATCATCAAAGGATTCTCCATCACACTCACGGTCGGTATCATCATCTCAATGTTTACTGCAGTCGTTGTATCTCGCTGGATGTGTAGAAAATTTGCAGTGTCACCTCTCGGTGAAAAGATGGCTCTGCCTTCCCAAAGCATCAATGGACAGCATTCGTCTCGAGAAGTATAGGCTCCAGACAAAGATCGGATGTTCTGCCGAGGAACGAGCGAATCCGCAGGAGATTCTTGTCACCATCGAGTTTCTGCATCCAACTGACAAGGTTGCTGAGTCCGATCGATTGGATGAAGCAGTCGACTATATGGAGATAGTGGAAGTAATGAAGGAAATAGCAAAGACTGAACGTTGGACGATCGAAAGACTCGCTGAAGACATTGCAAGTGCAACGCTACAGAGATGGAAGCTAGAAGACGGCGTACGCGTCACAGTCATCAAGCATCCACCAATTGCCGCAGATTCTGTGTCTCTTACGATCGAGAGATCATGAAAGTCGCGATCGGCCTCGGCTCGAATATCGATGCAGAGGCAAACATGAAAAAGGCTGCAGCATACTTACGAGAAGCCTGGCCAGACATCGTCTTTTCCTCTGTGTATGAAAGCGCACCGAGAGACAAAGAAGATCAACCAGCATTCTTCAATGCAGTCTCAGTGATGGAATCGAATCTTCCTGCTGAGACAATTCGACAAGCACTCAACTTAATCGAGCAAGCGCTTGGAAAAAAGATCGAAGAACGATTTGGGCCACGGACTATCGATCTCGATCTCCTGCTCTACGATGATGACAGCATCCAGACGGAGTCTTTGACTGTCCCCCACCCTCGCATGCACGAGAGACGCTTCGTGCTGGAGCCACTCAGCGAAGTGGTAGAAGAGAGCCTGATGATCCCAGGGCAAGAAGACTCGCTGGAGGTGCTACTTGCAAGCGTGCAAGAGCAGGAGTGCGAGAAGACAAACATTCAGTTATAGAGACACCATCGTTGATACACAGCTACCACGCGGAGGAAACGATCCTCCGCTGCGTGGAAGCTATGGAATTGTAGAGACGCCTCGCCGTGGCATCTTTACACATTGAATGAATCTCATACCGAAACCGAATGATTTCTTCCCGCAGTCGCGATTCCATAATCGCGACACTGCCGCGAAGCGGCAGGTTCTGCAGCCATGATTCATTATGTTTTTCGAACTAATCATTTACGCAGCGAGTGCCAATTCTTTCTCGAGCTTGTCTCGTACGCTCTTCTCGATCAGCTTCTGACGGACTTTTTTGAATCCATCTTGTGTTCTCGCAGCCTCTGCCACCATCGCTGTTCCATTCTCTCCCGCTTCATCCAGCTTTCCTGCTACGTCTCCTGCATGCTGTACATACTCGTGATACTCAGGTGTGTGATTTGAAAGCCCGCCCTCAGCCCTGATCGCATCATCCTCGCGAAGATCAAGACGGCGTACTTCGATCATCTCACCATCTTCGTTTGTGAAACCAAAGGACTCCGCACCATCTTCCTGCTCTCTATGTGCCGCCTCGTGTCGACTAACACGATTTGCAGATTCAGGATCCTGTAGAACATCGCCTGCGATACCGATTTCTTTCGTACCATCATGCTGTACTCCAGCAGTCGCATCTGTGCGACTGAAGACATACGCATCTGGAGCAGCTTCTATAGACTGCATCCGCTCTGCATGTGCTTCGTCTATCGCCTGACTTGTTTCGGTGATCAGCTCATCATTCTGACCACTGCCACTTGGGTCTGCCAAAAGAGCATGAACCTGTTTTTTCTGAATAGCAGAAACTTCTGACACTCGTTCTTCACTTTTTCCCGCCTCTTCGAGCGCCTGCTTCTCAGTCGCTTTCACGATTGTATCGACGAGTTCTTGCTGGCCGGTGGTGGATGATGGGGTGCGTTCCATAGTGCACATACTATGCTGCAGTGTCCGAAGATGCCGAATACAAACACAACCTAACCAACAGCACATCAAAAGAATGGCGTACAAAAGACCTAAAGACGATGTACTCGAAACCACCTTAAGACTTTTTCTTCTTCGCGCCTTTCTTTTTCTTCACACCCATCGTGACGACTTTGAGCTTCTTTCCATTACCGTTTCCATTCTTTTTTTTCTTTCCGCGCCAGATCTTATCGATATTCACACGATACAAGTTGTGATACTTCTCCAGCTCATCAGGGTCTGCCATCTTCAGAACATCCAGTTCTGGCGCAAACATTTCTGAGAATCTGTCGCGTCTACGAATCTGCTTGATCGTGCCATCATCACTAATCAGTACCACAGGCGCACGTCGAATCGTATTGAAGTTATTGGCCAGTACCTGCGCGTAGCCACCCACATCCATAGCAGCAAGCAGGTCCCCTGCTCGTAGCTTCGGCATAGCCATGTCTTTAACGATCAGATCCCAACAATCACAAGTGTTTCCACCGATCGTGACTTTGTGGATACGACGAGCATTGAGTTTGGATGCTGGGAGGATATCGTACTTACTCTTGCCATCGAGCAGCGTGAAGAAGTCCGGAACGAAGTTGTAGGTCGATCCATCGCACACCACCATACGGTGACTGCGACCAAGGCGCTTTTTGGAAACGACTTTCATCAGTCCCACTCCTGCATTCATGACGATTGCTTTCCCAGGCTCAAAGATGAGTCGAGGAGCGGAAACGATGCCACTACGCTTCATGAGTCGTTCCCAATACTTCGGGAAATCCTTCATCTCTTCGATCGGAAACGCATACTCGTCACCAATGGCAGCGGGGAAACCACCACCAAGGGAAACTGACTTCACAGGAATACCTCGGTCCTGACATTCTTTGATAATCTTCGCGAAGGCACGCGCAGCGGCCTTGTAGACGCGTGGGTGATACACGTAGCCACCCATAAAGTGAAAGCCAGTAAAGTCCACATACGGGGAATTACGCGCCTTTTCAATAGCCTTCATGAGGTATCCGACAGGGATGCCGTACTTGTTGCCTCTCGTAGAGTACGAACCGACAGTGATCATCGGATTCACACGGATGACAGTATCCACATGTGTGCGCATCTTCTTTGCAGTGAGCGCGATATTATCGATATCCTCGAAACTATCGGCCGTGATGGACTGGATACCAATCTTGGCTGCGAAGTGAATGTCATTCTCTGATTTGAAGAGGTTCGTTAATGTGAGTTGTTTTGGCTTAAAGTCTGCGAGCAGACCAAGGATGACTTCTCCAACAGAAGAGCAATCCAACCCATACCCAGCTTCTCTCGCTATACGCAAAATCTGCAGGTTACTATTTGTTTTCACACAGTACTGCAGCTCGATCGTTGGTCCGAACGTTTTCTGAAAACGCTTGAGGCGAAGGCGGATCTCGCTTTCAGACATTACGTACACCGGTGTTCCGTACTTCGCGACGATTTGATCCACAGGCACGCCTTCAATTGTCATCATTCCATCTTTCGTTTGATCAATATAACGCTCCCAACGTGAACGAATGTAGCGTGAATGCTCTTTGTAACTTCTGACGCGCTTAGATGTAGAGGAGCCCTTTGGGCGCTTATTCATCGGCTAGAGAAAAAACAAACAGAACGTAAGTATACGGTGCGAGTTCTGTGTGTAAAGAGAAAAATGATCGCATCACAGATCGAGAAGCACAGCAGCAATCCATGGGAACGCAACAGTCACATCACTTTGAATCACTTGGTAGTAACTCTCGGTACTCAGTTTGTCCCAGGTAATCTTCTCTTTCCCACCCGCTCCAGAGTACGAACCATACGACATTGGAGAGGAACCAATCTCTATAAATCCTGCCCAGTCACGGACATTGTGGTAGCCGAGATCGTGCTTGAGTGACGGCACGACACAGATAGGGAAATCCGCAGCAATTCCGCCACCGAGTTGGAGGAATGCGATCGGAGCGTTCTTGGATTCCTTCATGTACCAGTCGTACATGTACGTGAAGTAGTCGAGACCAGTCTTCATGACAGACCCAGAAACGGTCACTCCATCTTTTGGTTTGTACTTGCCACCATACGTGTAGCTCGCGAAGATATTTCCCATCGTAGAGTCTTCGAATCCTGGAATGACGATCGGAATATCCATTTCATATGCCGCAAGAGTCCACGAATCTTTCGGGTTCCCCGCAGGGTCTGGAGTGATCTTTTTCTCTGCATACATTCTGCGGAAATACTCGTGCGGAAAATGGCTCTCACCTTTCTTCTCAGCGTCTTTCCACATTTTGAGCAAATGCGGCTCCATAATTCGAACGCTCTCATCTTCAGGAAGAAATGTATCGGTAATACGACGAAGTCCTGCATCACGCAGTTCTGCTTCCTGCTCTGGAGTGAGCTCGGTATAGCGAGGGATGTAAGCGTAATGCGAGTGCGCAACGTAGCGATAGTACGACTCTTCGTGGTTGGCTGCTGTTGCAGAGACCAGGTGCACTTTCTTCTGGCGGATGAGTTCAGCCAGCATCACACCCACTTGGAAGGAGCTGAGTGCTCCTGCAAGGGTCACAACAAGCTTGCCACCATTCTTGATGTGTTCTTTTAGCCACAGTGCTGCATGCATGGTGGAACCACCATTACAATGCTGCAGCGTGCGCTCTGCAAACGTAGTGAGTGGCTTCTTGCTCTTCTTCACTTGTTCTACGATCGTGCCCTTACCAGATTTTCCTGGTGTTTCAGTAACGATGAATTTCTTGATTGATGGTGAGAGGCGGGTGAATTTCTTCATGGCGAGAAGTGGCGAAGGAAGTGAAACCACATGAATTGTACGGAATACGCTACAGAATTCCAGTGCTCGAGGTGGTACTATCCGCCTACACATTCTTTTTTCTTTCTTTCAATGTTCGATCCAAGCGCAGCAGTCACAGGTTCCGCAGGCATCTTTGGTCTTCCCTTCTCAGAAAAAGATGCTGCTCTTGTGTTACTCCCTGTGCCATGGGAAGTCACAACATCGTATAAAGAAGGAACAGCCAAAGGGCCAGCTGCAATACTCGACGCGAGTAGACAGATCGATCTATTTGACCATGAACTTGGTGAATTCTACAAACCGGGCATTTACATGCGTCCGATCAACGCAAGTATCGCAAAGAAAAGTAAAGCACTCAGAATGCATGCGAAAAAACTCATCGCGAAAGGTGGCGAAATCGGAAACAATGCAGCGCTGAACAAATCTCTGAGGACTGTAAACGCAGGAAGTAAAGAACTAAACAACTGGGTTTATACTCAAATAAAAGAACTCCGAAAAAAGAAGAAAATTGTGGGTCTTGTCGGAGGCGATCATTCCACACCATTTGGTGTGATGAAGGCCTTAGTCGAAGAATATCCATCGATGGGAATCTTGCAGATCGATGCGCATGCTGACCTACGCAAGGCGTACGAAGGATTCGAGGACTCGCACGCCTCTATTATGTATAACGTGCTGACAAAGCTGCCAGTGAAAAAACTGGTGCAAGTTGGCATCAGAGATTTTTGTATTGATGAGATGGAAATGATCAAGAAAGAGAAGAAGCGCATCACCACTTTTTTTGATGCGGATCTGGCAAAAGCAAAACAGAAAGGAAAGACATGGAAGCAGCTTACGAAGTCGATTATTTCCGCACTACCAAAACAAGTCTACATCTCGTTTGATATCGATGGACTGGAGCCAACACTCTGTCCACACACAGGAACACCTGTCCCAGGGGGCTTACGCTACCACGAAGTGAGTTGCCTTATTCGGGCAGTTGCAGAATCTGGGCGGATGATTATTGGTTTTGATCTAAATGAAGTCGCACCCGGAGGATCGACGGAGTGGGATGGAAATGTAGGGGGAAGATTGCTCCTCAAGCTCTGCGGCTGGACACTCAAGTCTCAGAAGAAACTCTAACTCCTCTCGTAATCGATGTATGTAAACGCATGGTCATGCTTCTCATCGACTGCATGTCCTTCGCGCTTTACTTCATGCCAAAGGTTCAAATCAATCTCTGGGAAAAATGTATCTCCTTTGAATGCTGCATGCACACGCGTGAGATAGATATGCCTAGCATAGTCCATTCCCTCTTTGTAGATCGATCCTCCGCCGATCAAAAATGCTTCTGGTTCACCACGAACAGCTTCGATCGCTGACTCAAAGGAATACACTATTTCGACATCGTCTCGATGCCAGTCTGATCTCCGTGTAATCACGATATTCCGTCGATCTGGAAGAGCATGGCCAATGGAATCAAACGTTCTACGACCCATAATGACTGCCTTGCCCGTAGTAAGAGCACGAAAACGCTTCAAATCATCGGGAAGATGCCAGAGCAGTCGATTGCCGCCGCCAATACAGTTGTTTTCGTCTGCCGCTGCAATGAGTGAGAGAATCATGCGTTCATCATACCTCACCCCACCCAGAACCTTCTACCAGAAGGTTCTGGGCACCCCTCTCCAAGCCGAGCTTGGAGAGGGGTATCACACAAGAGCACGTCTACTGACGTGCGATTGTGTGATGGGGTGAGGCTAGACAGCAATCGGCGCCTTAATCCCCGAATGCGGATCGTATCCCTCGATGACAAAATCTTCGTACACGAAATCAAAGATTGATTTTCGTTTATTCAGCTTCAAGACAGGAAGCGGTCGTGTGTCACGCGATAACTGCAGCTTGGCTTGATCGATATGATTCAGATACAAATGCGCGTCACCAAGTGTGTGCACGAAATCCCCTACCTTTAGATCACACGCAGCAGCAATCATGTGTGTCAGTAACGCGTAGGATGCGATATTGAATGGCACACCAAGGAAAATATCCGCACTTCGTTGATAGAGCTGACAACTGAGTTTGCCATCGGCAACGTAAAACTGGAATAGACAATGACACGGGGGTAATGCCATTCGTGGAATATCGGAAACATTCCATGCGCTCACAATGAGCCGACGAGAGTTGGGGTTCTTCTTGATCTGTTCGATAAGATCGCTGATTTGATCATGTGCATGAACTGGTCCCTGCCACTGGCGCCACTGCTTCCCATACACAGGGCCGAGATTGCCTTCTCTGTCTGCCCACTCATCCCAGATAGTGACTCCATGTTCTTGTAAATATTTCACGTTCGTACTCCCTTGTAAAAACCACAGAAGCTCATAAAAAATCGACTTGGTGTGCAGCTTTTTGGTGGTCAGCATTGGGAATCCTTTCGAGAGATCGAACCGCATCTGGTAGCCAAAAACGGAGAGTGTTCCTGTGCCAGTGCGATCATCTTTCTTGGTACCGTGATCAAGAACATGTTGGAGGAGATCTAAGTATTCGCGCATGGCCGCATGGTACACGAAATTCTGTGGTGGAAGCGATCACCAAATCCTACAATCATCATGCTCTATGCATGTCTCGCAAGACCAAGACTGAGCACAAGAACGATGCCACACGCGATACACTGCAAGCCAGCAACAATCTGCAGCAAGAGGTCAGGAATCGTCAGTGCGTAGAGAAATGCAATCCCAGTTGTGATCGTCCACAGAACATACGAAGAACTATTTGCACTAGGTTTTTTTAGTCGATGTACATCCTTAATCGTTGGCCAATATGCAATAAAGCTTACGATACCCGTTGCGCCATACGCGATCGTCAATGCCGACAGAAAAAAATCTTGCATGGGAAATGCGTGATTACTGACACTGTACCGGGACGTCCGATTTGCTCATAGCGGCATACGTCGGTGCGTAATTGTTTCCAGCATTCCACACTAAGTATCCACATGAACCAGAGTCGTAGACTGCATCCATCTGATCCTGCATATTTTTAGTGGTCACGCCGTAACCCTGAATCCACGGACGGATCTTCCAAGAATGATCGGGCCCAAGAAGCTCTCTATAGCCAGTTACTGTGCGATGCACGAGATAGTACATACGACTACGTGGGTGCACGGCAGGATTGTAGTAATGCCCTTCTGCAAATGTTGCAGGATAAGCCATTGGTGAAATGACATCGACGAGTGGCGCAAAGCGCACGACATCTTGACCAAGCGTTTCAACATTGATGTCATAGCTCCAGCCGAGGATGGCATACGTCGAAAGTCCAAGGCGTGTCTTTGGTCCACAACGATTGATTGTTTCACGAGCTGCGAGAATAAATTTTTCGACTCTGTCTGCCTTTTCTTTACCACTAAGGACACTGAGTGCGCCGACTTCCGCTGTCGAGAAACGAATGTAGTCTAAGTTGATCTCATCGATACCAGATGCAGCAAGCTCACACATCGATTCCATATTGAAGCGAATGGCATCGTCATTGGCAGGATCGACCCATGTGTAATTTAGAACCTGACCTGTAATAGGGTGTTTCACTCGTGTATCAGGTCGCTTGGCAGTAAACGCTTCATCTTTGATCGCAACAAATCGGCCTATGACTTCCAGTCCTTCTGCGTGCAGTTTTTCGATCACCGCAGGAAGATCGTAGATTGATCGCACGAGACCGAGCTCATTCGCCATTGGTGCGCCAGAGTGGTAGAGCACGCCACCGCCTTTCACATCAAAAATCACTGCATTCCCATTCGATGTCTTCACCTTCTCCACTGTTTCATCGAGAAATGTCGAGCGAGCAACACTCGAAGCAGTAAGATACACACCTTTCTGTTTGAGTGTCATCGGAGCGATGCGCTCGGGAGCTGCTGCGTGCACTGGCTCTCGATTCATCGCAAGTTCTTTGCGAGCTTCTGCGCGCTCACTACGCGCTTGTTTCATTTTTTCAAGTATTGTAAGCGGCTTTTCGACAACCATCGATGTAGCAGAAGACGAGCCAATCCCGCTCATAGCGATGTACTGAGGAAGCTCAGGTGCTGGCGGGAGCTTCACGGGCTGACTGACCTGTGCATGAATCCCTGTAAAAAGTACTGCAGTGAGAATAAACATCTTAGCGAGTGTAGCAGAACTTTTAATAGAGACACTGCCAGAAAACGAAAGAATCCTGCGTGCATGACGACCGAAGAATGAGCATTCATCAACTTCTGTATACGGAGGCATCCGAAGAAGTGCTCTCGAGAGCAGTACGGACACAGACGCATGAACACGTAAACGTCGACGTGTGATAGAGGAGAACAGCATGAAAAAATGTGTGTATTGATTTCTCCTTATTCTAGCATATTTTTGGCTTTTATTCCACTCTTTTATGCAATCAGCTTTCGATTCGTTGGTCGTACTCGTTGCTTCATGGTTGGACGAAGCAATCCAGCATACCGCCATGCCATTTCGAAAATCTGCTGCTGTGTCTTGGCTACTTCCTTGCTCTCGATGATGATGCCGAAGACATCTCGTTGGCCTTTCGACACTCCTCCAAACGAACAGATTGCTACTTTGTGATCGTAGATGTTGATCTCATTTGTGAAATCGAAATCTTTGGCTGGCACGAGCCGAATCTCGCGTAATCGCTTTCGGTCTTCCCCATGTACTTGCTGTCCTGCTTCATCATCAGGCGCTATTCCTCGAAGACGAATGCCACGCTCTACTCTGACACCGACGTACTCAGTATCATACTCAGGCCAAAACTCACGCACAGCAGCCGAGTTCGCGAAGTTCAGGAGTTCCGATTCTGCAGTGAGCGTATCTTCATACACATGACGTATACCTTCCCAACCCTCGAAGTATCGGACTTTCGGTGTGCGGTACTGCGCACCTTGCAGTGACCGCAGTTCTGGAAGCGCACGCTCCAGTGCTTGCACATTTTTTCTGGCTTCAAGCGCCACAAATTCTGGTGAGACAGGTGCGTATCGTTTCGCTCTTGCGCTACGGACAATGGTGAAGAGCCCACGTTCGACGAGTGCTTCAAGAGAATTGTATGCAGTGATACGATTCAGCTTCGTTTTCTTCGCATAGTCCGACGCTGGCGCGCTCCCAAGTTCCAATCCTATAAGAAACAGTGCTGCTTCACGGTCGTCCATGCCGACCGATGCCAAGATGTGATGTATGTCGCGCGCCATAGAAGACCGAAGTCTGCAACATGTTACAGAGTGAAACAGCAGAACGAGAGAATCCGAAGAAGATGAGAGCGTGAAAGTTATTGATTTTTCGCTTCTGGAAGCCAAAAGAAAATCGTAGTGCTGTGTTGTAAAAAATATGAACAGTAACATTGACCCCTCTGACATCTTCTTGAGAGTAGCTCTTCTTCCACGTACAAGAGAGACACCCATCCCCCATTCACCTCATGCCAGTCTCTGATGCAGCCACGCTTACACCGACGAATAAATCAACAATTCTTTCGAGAGTATTGAAAGACACACCTCCTACAACTTTGACTACGAACGATGTTATGGAAATGGCGAAGGCGCAGAAATGCACGGTGTTTGATCTCACATTTGTCGATGTCCCAGGAACGCTGCATCACACCAGTAAGCCAATCCACGAACTGCAAGATATTTTGGAAGATGGTGCAGGTTTCGATGGCTCGTCTATCCGAGGTTTTCAGCAGATTGAAGAATCGGACATGTTACTGATTCCAGACACAGCATCCGCATATCTCGATCCATTCACGAAAGATTCGACGCTTTCGATTCTCTGCGATGTGCGAGAACCAACCTCTTCTGCTCTCTATAAGCGCAGTCCACGTACGATCGCAAAGAATGCGATGAAGTTTTTGGAAGAGTCTGGTATCGCTGATACTGCCTATTTCGGGCCAGAGGCTGAGTTTTTTATTCTGGATCATGTGAGCTACGATTCTGGTGCGAACTTCTCACACTACCGAGTCGATAGCGAAGAAGCGGTATGGAACACAGGAAAAGAAAGTGGCATCGAAAAGAATCTCGGTTACAAAATCAGGCATAAAGAAGGCTACTTCCCAGCCTCACCGTTCGATACACAGCAAGACATCCGTGCGGAGATGGTACTGGAAATGGAAAAGGCAGGCATCGAAGTGGAGACGTTTCACCACGAAGTTGCAACGGGCGGTCAGGCAGAGATCGATATGAAGTTCGACACACTCCTCACCATGGCCGATAAGCTGATCCGTTATAAATATATCGTCCGAAACGTCGCCAAGAAGCACGGAAAGTCTGCAACGTTTATGCCCAAGCCCATCTTTGGTGATAACGGTAGCGGCATGCACGTACACCAGAGTCTCTGGAAAGACGGCCAACCACTCTTCGCAGGCGATGGATACGCGGGCCTGAGCGAAACGGCGATGTACTACATGGGCGGTATTCTAAAGCATGCGAGAGCACTCTGCGCACTCTGCAATCCAACGACAAATAGCTACAAGCGCTTGGTCCCCGGCTTCGAAGCGCCAGTAAACTTCATCTACTCCGCTCGGAATCGCTCTGCTGCTATCCGCATCCCCATGTATTCCGAGAATCCAAAGGCGAAGAGAATCGAATTCCGTTCACCAGATGCAACGTGCAATCCATACATCGCCTTCAGCGCGATGCTGATGGCTGGTCTTGATGGAATCAAAAATAAAATCTCGCCTGGCCAAGAGACAGATAAAAACCTGTACGACATGCCAGAGTCGGAACTAAAGAACATTGCACACGCACCAGCTGACTTGAGCGAAGCGCTGGATGCACTGGAAGCGGACTTCGCGTTCTTACTGGAAGGCGATGTGTTCGATGAGAGATTTCTCCGAGATTGTATCGAGACCAAACGTGCCGAAGTCGCCGATGAACGTAAGCGCCCAACTGCTTCTGAATTTGCCCGATATTATGATGCGTAATCATTCAAGCTCCACGCTCTTCCAAAAAAATGCGCGAAGACCAAACTTGCTTTGGTCTGGAGCGCCACAAAATAGGGAAAGGATAGCCCACGAAAGGGAAACCGCTAGGTTTCTCTTTTGTGAATGTTCAGAATTTTCCCGATACTACGATGCGTAAATCCAATGCCGTACATCCTTCGGCGATAGAGCGTGCAGTGAAAAAAGTTCTGTGGACCGCGCATGCCTACGAGCCGTGTCCTGTGTGCGGCGCGCTCAAAGTGATCGATCGGAAACTCAAGCGTTTCTGTAGCCATTGTGGGACGCTATGTGAGACGTGTTGTGATGGAGGGAAAGAATGACCAAGAGCGTGAAAGATGCCCTATTCTACTTATCCACAAAAAGTCCGTGTAAAGCCTACTTTGACCTTGACGCCGAGACGCGGCGTCTCGGATACGGGGAAGCATGCAATCATATTCATCAATTTTTCCACCCGTAGTCGGCACGCCGTGTGCCGGTAAACTCTGGATACGAAAATTATGGACTCGTAATCCGATACCAGATGAAACCTATACGGCATTCATCTTTCCCGCAGCTGGCACGCCGCGTGCCAACGTCATCACCCAAATGTCCACGCAAAGCCCTGTAGCCCCTTCTCTTTGGCTTTCAGCACAACTTCGTGCTCACCATTCTCGCCCGAAAAGAGGTTATACAGATCATGCACTTCTACAGAGAGCGTCTGCGTTTTTTTTCCATCGATCCACACATCGACAGAGATGGGTGAGCCAGATTCGGAACCAAGTACGAGATTCGCTTCTCCACCGAGGAACTTCATACGGATCTCGGCATTTGCACTACGACTCACTTGATGTTCGTCATCCACCAGCTGCCAGTCCCCTACCAAATAATATTTGTGCAGTGTCAGAGCAGACGGAGCAGCGTACGAAATCAATTGAGATGAAGGGCCAGCCTTCGCATTTCCAAGTGCCGGCCAACTTCTGGAACTCAGGTACGTTTCTGCAGATCGTGGCAGTCGACCACCTCGCGTTTCGCTATCCGCTACCCGCTCACCGCTCACCGCCACTCCGATCTCTTGTAACAAACTTTCAATCGCCATATCAGTCTCCTCATACGCACCTTCACCAAAGTGGGTGTAGCGGATATACCCATTCGCATCGATCAAGTACTTTGCAGGCCAGTATTTATTTGCAAACGCGCGCCACGTTCCGAAGTCGTTATCTTGCACTACTGGGTACGTGAGAGCGTGACGGTTGATCGCATCTTGCACATTCTGTGGCAGTTTCTCGAATGCGAACTCGGGTGTGTGTACGCCAAGCAGTACGAATTTTCCTGTGTCTTTGTACTTGTCCCAGTAGCCCTCCATGTACGGCAGTGTACGAATACAGTTGATACAGCTATACGTCCAGAAGTCGATGAGAATGACTTTGCCTTTCATCTCTGCCAGTGTGAATGGATCGGAGTTGAACCACTCGCCAGTGCCGGTGAGCTCTGGTGCACGAGAAAGTTTCGGGAGTTTCATAAACGAGAATGTAGAAGAAACAGAAGGTTCAGAGGAATCAGAGGAAGAAAAAAGTTGTTCTTCAATCCGCGTTCCAAGGTCTCCAAACGATGTATTGTCGAGGAGGAAAATTTGCAGTTTCTCGAACGTGCGGAAGTGCAATGCGATGGCAGTGATGATGAGAAGTACTCCAGATATTTGTTTGATGACTCCAGAGTACTTGCTGAGAGATCGAACGGAATGCACTGCAGCCTGTCCGCCGTAACCGATGAGAAGAAGAGGAACAGCAGTTCCAAGCGCATAAGAAAGAAGTGCGAGCAGAGCTGTCAGCCCCGGTTCGTCCCGAACGAGTGTCAGCGCGAAGCTAAGCGCAGGACCTGCGCACGGCACCCATACGAGTCCCAGTGTCAAACCGATGACGAGTGCAGTCAGTGGATTATCTGCCCCTAGTCCTTCTCGTGTTTTGGTCTGTACAGACGTGCCGAAGTTTTGAAGCTTAGATGCGACACTTCCTCCGACTTCCATCGCGATGACACCAAGGACTGCAGCAAGTGCTACTGCTTCGATTCCTTTTTCTAAAAAGAGAAGTGAACCAAGAACAGCAACAATGTACTGCGTCCATTTGTGATGCGTGATAAAACCGATACCAAAGAGGATGAGAACGTAGTACGTAGCGATGCGAATATAATCGGCAACGACAACGAACTGACGTAAAACAACGAGCAAGAGAAATGTGAATCCTACAAAGCTAATAACCATCCCGAGGATGGTATAGAGCGGTCTGAGCTTACTGCGTCCCGCGATACTCACTCCGAGGACAATCGGAATAAGAGGCAGAATGCAGGGAAGTAAAATAGTCAGAAGACCAGCGATAAAAAGAATCAGGTAAATGCTCATGAATCGAGTGGTAAAAACGGATAGAGAAGAATGTGAAGATGTTCTTCAGTCGGATACAGAATCGGCTTTTCTGCACCCGATGCGGTGATCACAACGAGGCTAGAAGGAACCAACACCCCGTACTGTAAGCGCGCGCCAGTTGCAGAGCCAAACTCGAGACGAAAGGTGGAGGCAACGACGCCTCCAGAACCATAGATCGATCGAAGAGTTGCATCGATATCACGAGAAAATATGTCGTTTCCTGCAAAGAATAAAAGACGTGGTGGTGGAAATCGATCTGCACCGATGCCGTATGTTGCGTACACATGTCCCTCTGCAGTGGGTCCAACGATAATCGCGCCAGCGTCCAAGCCTCTCTCAGGTATACGAGGAACTGATGAAACACTCTTCCCACATGCACTGAGAGTAACGAGGAAAATCGAAAGTGTAAGAATGGTTCGATACATATTACTGAGTAGTCTACCGTTCATCCTGTTTTCTCACGAGTGAAGAAGGACATGAGCGTCGAAAATAACACTGTGCACAAAGTGGTCGTGGAGCTTTACAAATGGCACGACCATGAAAAACCAACAAATGTGAGAGGTGTGTCCAGTCCTTCTTAGGAGTTGATTGCATGAGATCAAGCTCAATGCGCTTCTGGCTTTTGGCGTTGGTCAGCCCCATCCTGTGCGCAAGTCGTGTGACATGTGTATCAACTGGAATTCCTTCAGTGACATCAAATGCAGTAGAGAGAACAACGGCCGCGATTTTTCTTCCGACTCCTCGAAGTGTGATCAGTTCATCCATTGTTTTTGGAACTTTCCCCTTAAAATCATCAATCAGTATCTGACATGTTTCTTGAATCGCTCTTGCCTTCACGCGAAACGAACCAGTGGAATGAATATCGCGTTCCAATTCCGATCTTTTTACTCGCACGTAGTCTTCTGGCTTCTTATATTTTTTGAAGAGAGATATGGTCACAATATTCACGCGCTTATCCGTACATTGTGTCGCAAGAATTGTTGCGATGAGAAGTTCGAGAGGATTACGAAAATCTAACGTGCAGTGCGCATCAGGGTAGAGTTTTTTGAGTGCTGGGAGGATGGAGCGAGGAGTGAGAGACATGACGGGTACGTTGTACGTAGTATGTGGTACATAGTATACGCTGCAATCAAGAAGATCAGTTTTATACGACATACTACGTACGAAGTACTACATACTTCTTGCCTGAATTATCATCAGCCTCTACTCTCACCCAGTCATGCTCCCCCTCCCTCCTCTCACCGTTTTCGATACCGAAACGACGGGGCTAGACCCGCTCAGAGGGCACAGAATCATCGAAATAGCGGGAGTGCGAATAGAGAATGGAGAGATCGATGAAACCATGTCGTTTGTCTCTCTCGTGAATCCTGAGCGCGAGATCCCGTGGGAAGCGAGACAGGTCAATAAAATTTCTGATGAAGATGTAATGAGTGCGCCGGGGATCGAAGAAGTGCTCCCAAAATTTTTAGAATTTGCGAAAGGGACGACGCTCGTTGCGCACAATGCACAGTTCGATATGGGATTTTTGAACAATGAAAAAACATTCTGTTGGGGCTTTGTCGATCTTCCAGAATGCCTTTGTACCATGCGACTTAGTCGCAACATGTTCCCAAACGAATTTGGGCATAGTCTAGACGCAGTGGCACGTCGACTCAGCCTTACTATCCCAAAAGCACGTCACCGCGCTTTGCCTGATGTGCTCCTCACTGCTCATGTGCTGATGAAGATGATCGAACTAGGTGAAATAGCATCGATGGAAGAGCTGATGGGCTATGCGGGAGTCGTAAAAAAAGTAAGTAGCTAATTGCAAAAAGCTATCAGCTAGCAAGCCTGTACGTCTTGTGACTATGAGCAGTGAGCTACTTTGCTATACTGCGTATACATGCCCATCCTCCCCATCGTCACAGGTAAAGATGCTCCAATTCTTCATAAGAAAACGGAACGCGTGAAGAAGATGACCAAGAATTTGGAGACACTGATCAAAAACATGCTCCTGACTGTCCATAATAGTAACGGTGCTGGCATCGCAGCTCCGCAGGTGAATAGAACGGAGCGCATCTGTATTGCAAAGATTGGTGAGGATTTCGTAGCCTTAGTAAACCCAGAGATTAGGTGGTTCGGCAAAAAAACAGGTGTGATGGAAGAAGGCTGCCTCAGTCTTCCTGGTCTTTGGATGGATATCGAACGTCCGCTCGAGATCATCGTCAATTTTGAGACACTGAAGGGAAAGAAGCGTGAACTTAAGCTCGAAGATTTCGATGCACGCGTCGTGCAGCACGAGGTGGATCATTTGGATGGAGTACTGATTACGGACAGGGCGAAGAAGTAGAAGAAATCAATGAAGGAGAGGAAAGAGAGGATCGTTGATTTCTTTGATTGCTTTTCTTTCCTATTTTTCCCTTCTCCAGTGCTACAATCGCACTCATGGAATTCGAAACAATCATCCGCCTTCGCCCTTGCGGGGCTTCGGACGGACAAGTCGGCCTTTCTACTTATACTTCCTCTTAATGTCTACTGAATTTGAAACAATCATCGGCCTCGAAGTCCACGCGCAAGTGAGTAGCAAGACGAAGATGTTTTGCAGTTGCGACAATGACGCGTGGGCAAAAGAACCGAATACGACGGTCTGCCCAGTGTGTATGGGCTTCCCAGGCACATTGCCTGTAGCAAACAAAGCCGTGGTAGAGAAGGCAGTGCAGGCAAGTACAGCACTAAAGTGTACGGTCAATGAACGTAGTCATTTCGATCGAAAGAATTATTTCTATCCAGATCTCCCATCAGGTTTTCAGATCTCGCAGTATCAGCATCCACTCGCGAGTCACGGCAGTGTGCAGTTTACGATTACCGATCCTGCAACGAATACAACTGAACCAGCTGAATGTAGAATCCTAAGGCTTCACCTAGAAAATGATGCAGGAAAACTGACACACATCAGCAGAAATACGCTTGTGGATTACAATCGAGCGGGCACACCACTCATGGAAATCGTGACGGAGCCGGATCTGCGCTCGCCCAGAGCTGCTGCTGCATTCGCAGAAGAGCTACGGAGAATCCTCGTCGCTTCTGGTGCATCCGAAGCTGATATGTTTAAAGGAATGATGCGTTTCGATGCATCAATTTCACTGAGGCCAAAAGGAGACAAGAAGCTCTATCCGCGAGTAGAAATCAAGAACTTGAACTCATTTAAGATGCTCGAGCGTGCGCTGAGCTATCAGGAACAAGAACTGAAGAAGTTATGGGAAGAAGGCAAACAGCCAACGGGAGAAACGACAGTCGGATGGCTAGATGATGAAGGTGAAACGAAACTGCTACGAGACAAAGAGTCCGCGGCGGACTACCGGTACTTTCCAGAGCCAGATATCCCACCGATTGTGCTGACACGCGAGATGATTGAGAACGTAAGTAAAGACTTCGCAGCGCTTCCCTCTGAGAAGAGGGCCGAGTACGAAGCGATGGGACTAAGCCCCGCAGAAGCTGTGATACTGACCGATGCCGCAGAACTACGAGAGCGATTTGATGCAGTGCAGGCTGTGACTGGCGACGCCAAGCGCGCGTCATCCATTGTACTGACACAGATGACAGGATTGTTGAGCAAACACGAAAAGTCTTTGATAGATGCGCCAAGTAAAGAAGCACTTGTCGAACTCGCCAAAGCGATGAAGAGTGGCAAGATCAATAGTAATGCTGGAAAAGATGTGTTGGAGAAGATGATCACGACCGGCAAGTCTGCAACTGAGATTATCAAAGCAGAAGGCATGGGGCAGATCAGCGACACGGGAGCACTAGAGAAACTGCTTGATGAAGCAATCAACGCAAATCCGAAAGCGATCGAATCTTACAAAGCGGGAAAGACGCAAGCGCTCGGTGCCATCGTTGGTGCAGTGATGAAGGAAAGCAAAGGGCAAGCCAACCCAGAGAAAGTACAGCAGCTATTACAAGCAAAAATAAGCTAAGGACTCGTCACGTCGTTCGCGAACGACGTGGCAAGAAGACGCTGCAAAAGTGCAGGAGATGTTACAAGATAAGCTTCAGTAATCCGTGTTGTTAACCCCCGCATTAATTCGGCAGCTAACCAAAAAAAGATGCAGAGAAGGTACAGAAGATGCCGTAAAGGTGCAGTAGGTGTTGATAAAAACTATAATCCGTTGGTTTTTAACGACCTGTATTCTCGATCATCTCATCCAGAACGCTAATCTGCCCATTAAACTTTTCTTTTATGGAATCTCGAGTTTCTTTCATTATCGATGATGCAGCGGACTGATCTCGGAAAGATTCTAATGCTTGTTTCAATCGTATTAAATCATCCTTGCCAAGATCCTCATCATCATGAATCTCATGAATCGCTTTTTCTAAAACTCTTTGGACAAGGGCGGCATTCATCATTCGGTAATTATCTGTAGAGCCCTGTGTAATAGTAAAATCACCAACTTCTCTTCTCCCTTCAACCTGTTGACTAGGTGAGATTCCATCGTATGCAACTCTTGCAATAGCTTCTTTTTTCTTCATAAGTAGATAATAAGGAAAATCCTTATTTTTATCAAGTCAGCAACTACCGGCAGAGCCGGTAGCTTTCGGGAAAGCCCCTAGAAGGGGCTACTAAAGTGACTCAAAGCTACTGGCTATCAATTCCAGTACAGATCGAGTGCAGGATTGTTGTCCTCATGTTT
>Ga0163150_10003121_pt1 | contig 23933 bp, 40 predicted proteins | sample OliLakLV19P2IB_FD_148628 | JGI IMG/M metagenome (GOLD analysis project Ga0163150, IMG submission 148628) | Freshwater microbial mat bacterial communities from Lake Vanda, McMurdo Dry Valleys, Antarctica - Oligotrophic Lake LV.19.P2.IB | ecosystem: Environmental > Aquatic > Freshwater > Lake >...
TGAGTAACTTCCGTGCGGCGCTCATGCATGAACTCGGTATCGACGGAGTGCAGTACGTGCCGTCCGAACCAACCATCCTGGCTGCCATTCGTGAGCTGAGGGCCAACGTCTCCGAGGACGCTCGGCAATTGCAGGAGGCTCGGACTGTGCGTAATGACCTGGCTGAGCAGTTGCGGCAAACGACGGCCGCGATGAGGCGCCTGCAGGTAGAACGGGATGATGCTCGAAAGGAACGGGACGCGGATCAGGCAGAATGCATAAAGCTCCTGTTACTGTTAAAGAAATTCGAAACTGATATCTTGGAATATTACACAAAATGACTAAAAAAATTGAAAGTGTAGAGGATAAGCGATTGATCACGGAAGCGGAAGTCCTGGGTCAGTCAATACTTGAGCCCGAGCCTTATGTCCCCCCCAAAACGATCAACCACGAAGAAGCTGAGGTGACTTCACCTATTGAAGTCAGTGAGGTGAGCGAAGAAGCTGAGGTGATGGCCCTTGACCACACTAACGACACACCAGATTTTCTTGCTTTACAGATTGCCGTGGACCACATAACTGGGGCGCTTGACGATGCTCTAGCTGGGCTCAAAGCGATGACGGCCGAGCGCAATGATGCTCAGGCGCAGCGTGATGATGCGCTGGCGTGCAACCATCACGCCCGGCGCGACGCCATGCGCGAGCTGCGCGTGATGGTTGCCATGCCGGCTGAAGGGGAATGTGTAGTTCTGGGCGCAGTGGCTCGGGCGCTCGAAAAAACACTGCTCTACTCCTCAGACAACGCTAGGCTAACGCGGGAGCGCGCTGATGTGCTGGCGAGGGAGGGGGCGGCGCTGGAGGAGCGTGATAAAGCTCGGAATGAGCGCGATGAGGCTCAGGCGGAACAAAAGCTGGCGCAGGACCGGTACTTCGAGCAGCTGGACGAGGCTCGGGCGGAATACATGAAGTACCGGGCGGAATGCGACGCCCGCTGTGAGAAGCTGTCGAAGCAAATCGTTGTGGCGGAAGCTCTGGCGACCGTACGGCAGCAGCTAGATCGGTTCAGAAGATGACAGCGAACGACATTATCTCTTTGGTTTTCGAGTACGAAACGGAACTTCTCGGTCAGAGCCCGGCTAGACATATGGCTGCTCGGATTGACCTCACGGCAGCCATTCATGGGATGGTGAAGGAGCGTGATGAGGCGCTGGAGCATTGTGAGTCAGCCCGCTTCGGTGAAATTCTAGTCATGCGGGAGCGCGATGAGGCTCGGGCGGAATGCCTGCGCCTGCGCTCGGTACGAGCTGAGCTAGAGAGACTGGTGGCCAGCTTGTGACCGCTGAAGAGATTATGGCCCTGATAGCCACGCCCGATGAGAGCCAATTCTATCGGCGATTCAACTTTGGTCCGTCTTTTCTGGCTCTACAGGACGCTATCCGGCAGGTGGTGCGTGAGCGTGATGAGGCTCGGGTGGAGAGAGATGCGGCTTTGCGGGAGTTGTCACGAGGCTTAACTTCTGATCAGCTTGATCCGTCTATAGTTTAACAGACCAGCCGGCCTGTCACCCTGCGCTACATGGAGAGACATATGATTGAGTTTTCATGCCTAAAGGGCCAGACCCGCGCGAACATAGATATGGATCCGAAGGAGCACGGTCTACCCTTCAAGGAAGCCCTCGAATACGATGAGCAGATGAAGAAGGCGCTAGTCAGCGCCTTGCAACGTGGATCGGCACAAGAGATCCGTCAGGTGCTGGACTGCTGGCTGCACGGTCGACCCGAAGAAACGACTGACGTTCCTGAGGAGAAACAGACCGGGCCGAAAACGATAACACGCGGTTTTGAGCCGGAGATGCTGCTGCTGCTGGACTGCTCGCTGGGCTTTACCGTGGTTCCGGCGCGTGCGAACAACAAGTCGTGCTGGGGGATGTGTGGGAGGACGACGGAGTGCCGGGTCAAGGATAGTGATGGGGCGACCTATTACTACTGCCGGACCTGTATGCTTGACCACGTCAGGGACAAGTTCGGGTCGACAGAACTTGATCCCGCTAGTAAGGAGGATCAAGTTTCGCCCCAGGACCCACAGGGATAGGCCAGACTTCTGATCAGCTTGATCCGTCCTTGATCCGTCCCCTTACAATAAACCAGCGCAAGTACCGGTACCCCTGGACATAAATCATGAAAAATATACATTCATCAATCATCCATGATATCAGGTTGGGGAGGCTTGTCACAATTGATCAAGATATCGTCGCGGACATGACTCAGGAAATTGCTGAGCTAAAAGCCCAATTGAAGGTGGCGACAGACGAACTGGCACGCCTCAAAAAAGTTAAGCGTGAATGTAAATCAACTAGGGTCCGTGAACCCCTGGGGCTTGGGAACCGGACGCCGAACTGGCATGAGCCGGCCTGACCAAGCAACGGCCAGCCCCTACCTCGCCCGGCGCGGCTCAAGGTCCTGGATGTCACGACCGAACTGGAGAAACCTTGACCCAACAAACCTTGACCCCAGAAACCTTGACCCAACAAAGTGTTTTCAACGCTGTAGTGCAGCACTTGCTCAAACAGGGTAAGAAGTCCCTCAGGCCCGATCTGGCATACGATGCGGGAGAAGGATGCGCCTACCTCTCACCCCAGGGACTGAAATGTGCCGTAGGGTGCTTGGTCCGGCCGGATGAATATAACCCGGACATGGAAGGTAACAGCGTCGGGAACATCCTAGAGTTGCTGCCGGGCCGACTAAGAGCACACGTGCTCCTACTCGCTAGCCTGCAGCGAATCCATGATCTGTACCCCGTGGCTTGCTGGCCCCTGCAACTTCGAACACTCGCTGTAGAGTCCGGTTTGGATGTGTCGGCCTTGCCTGACCTGACGGCAGGCACGGCTTGACATGCCAGGCCAGGACCAGCGGGCAAGCCGTGCCAGGAGTCTTGACCCTCACCTGCCAGATCTCCTGAAAAAAGGTCAAGCTCCACCACCTGTCAGAACACCAGGACCTGCTGGGCCCAAGCCGAAGCAAAGGACACCAATGATCAACAAGCACGAGATTGAGGATTTTTTGCACTCTGACGAAGCATTTGAACTTTTCTGGAAGGACAGGTTAGTTCGAACTGATAAGAACATTCAGGCCCTCGCTAAAGCATTTCTGATCGACATCGAAAGACTCGCAGGAGAACAGGTAGGCCCGCCCTTCATATGTTGTTCAGGTCCTGCACTTCTACAGCTTTACGGCGATGACCCAAATTTGGAGCCAGTCCTGATGGAGCCAGTCCTGCACTCAGACTTAAATGCACTCATGACTAGGGTACCGTGCTCGAAAAAGACTACCGCTAAAAGAACTGCCGCTAAAAAGAATGCCGCTAAAAAGAATACTAGGCTGGATCATGACCTGTTGGTCATGATCCAACATTACGGAGAAGCAGTGCAGGGTGGTCACGTGGGCGATGAAAAGGTCCTGCTTGCGGAAATCAGTGAGGCAATTACTCAATTGATCTCTTGCACAATACAACAAGAGCCTGTTTAACCAGCTTCCTGAACTTTACGAGGTAAAAATTATGATGATGAATGAGCCTGACCTGGCTAAATTGTTTAATACAGAGGATGTGCGAGATACCTATCGCACGTGGGCCGCTGCCATGATCGCGATGAGGGTGGCAGGAGTGCAGTATCACCGCTCCTGTAGTGGACACTACCCAGATGTCACGGACGAGCAGGCGGAGCTTTACGCCATGCAGTACGGAGTGGCAGAGGTGTGTTTGGATATGGCACTCACCGCCCACCTGTTTGCCAGGTCCGCTGCAAAGCCCGACGTGCTACAGCCAGCCCTCACGAAGGAACAGATCCAAAAGCTCCTGCGAGCAGGCCAGCTGGGCGAGGAAGAGCTGACCTTGGAACTGGGTCAGCTTAGAGTGGGAGTGGTGTTTCGTTGACACGACAGGTCCTGGACTGAACCCGTCCCTTAACTTCCAGCCAGCCAGTCCCGTATATCAATCGAAGCTTCTTTTAATACCCAGTCCCTACTTTAGGAGCCCAGAGACCCATGACTGACAAAAACTTTTATCGCCAAGCCTACACCCAGATTCTGCAAAGCAGCACTCCCGTCCTGGCAGGCCGGTCAGGTGAGGTAGTGGAGTCCCGGTCGTGGAAACATAAAGATACAGGCGCGCAGGCTAGCCTGTATGGAGCCGTCCCATGGTCAGGACGCTTGGGTGACAAGAAAGATGACTGGGAGCTTGTAGACCAGGGCTGGACCATCTTCTGGCCAGACGGTACTGTCGGGATCGGAAAAAAACCATGGAATACTAAGAGTGAGGCCGAACTCTATCTGAGCCTCCACCCTACCTTCAAAGGTATGGGCTCCAGATGAAGACCCAGGACCCCAGGACCCCTTATAACTACGACAGGCAGGCCAGCGTGATAGCAGGTCTTGAAGGCTTGGATAATCCAGCCCTCACCCTCTCGCTTTACCTAAGCAAAAATCAAAAGCTCCAAACCACAAAAATGGCGGTATTTGAAGCGCTGGCTAAGAAGATCGAAAAAGGTCAGGCCCTCCAGGACGACCCGTTCGCTTTCTTGATCTCAAAAGCAAGTCAGGCTTACGTGGTCGAGCATTACGGAACTGCCGGGACAGGATCGCTCCACCATAAATTGTTTCCAAGAAATGCCGTCCAGGTCCTGGAGAGAGAATTAACACTCGGGTTCACTGAGTGGTTTGATAAAATGGCCAGACCCAGCGCTTGCTCAGTCCAGAATCGCTACCTGGTCAAAGAAACCAGTGACGGATTAAGTCTTGTCCTGATCGACGAATCCAGAATCCCACCCTCTTGGCAAAAAAAGGTCGACCAGGCCGAGGCAGACTCGATGGTCAGATCAGGCCAGGCTAGCTATGCCGAATCCTCAAAAGAAAGATGTAATGCTAACCCGCAGGACTGGGACCGCTTAATGAACCGGGATGATTGACCATGACCCATTATAACTACGACAGACAGGCGGGCCTAAAAACCAAACGTGACGGCCAAGACCTGATCTACGTCCTGCAGGACCCCATCACCCTCCCAGAAGGTCCCGTAGTCACAATCATGGGTCAGGTTAATGAAGGGTACGCTAGTGTGATTATCAGACTGATAATTGAACACAAGGGTAAAAAGGTCGAGATATACGAGTCCGATATAGATCGTAAAGTCCGGCCAGAAAACCGGCCCATCCTCAAGCAAGCTTGCCACCAGGTTAGACTCCTGGTGGAAAAGACACCCGAATTCCAAGCTAGACAGAAGCAGGATAAGAAACAGCTCGATATCGAGCAAGACTACAACCAGCATGCCCGTAAGATGGATCGGGCCATGAACCCCTGAACCCAGGACCCCCTGTCTCACCTCATGCTGGAGAACAGGCTGGAGAACAGGCAGGACCCTGATCCTGATCCCCGAACCCGGCCTGGACCACCAGACCCCCACGACACTTTCGTCAGCCAGACCCCCATACTGGATTAGGGGCCTGGATCATGTCGTGACTGACCTGGCTCGGGCATGACATGAGAACCCGGCCCAGACCCCTCCTGGCCCCGCCCGGCAGCGCTACATACGATGAAGGGCCGCTCCCTTAATTTCCCCCAGTGCCGTGCCGTCTATCATGTATGAAAACACGCCAATCTAAAGATGCCCGGCTTGACACTCTTGCCATCTATCAGCCAGCTAGTAAGCCAGCCTGTATGGCAGGTGCTAGGTTTATTAGGTCCTGCCCCCCAAGCCTGCCTGCCAGCCTGGTCGTGGAGCGCGCTAGAACAACAGGCCTGACCACAACACGTCAGGCCGTGGAGCGTGTCAGAGCTAGACAGCAGGCCCCTTCACGCTACACCGTTAAGAAGAGCAGGCCCGTTGTCTTGACCCGTCCTGTTCAGGACCAGGCCCTCAAAGGATCTGATGCCCTGGAACTGCAGGTCAGGATACTGATCCTGGACCTGGGTTGTTCAAAAACCCTCGAAATCATGGACCAGGTCCGGTCCAGGATCACAGGAGTTCTTGAACCTTGAATATCCCGGTCTGGCCCAGGGTCAAGGTGTTGATCAGTCCCGCCAAGTCAGGTCAGGACCCCAAGATGGAAATCCTACCCTGACCCCTGACCCCGCCATCCAAGCCTTGACCGCAGAGCGAGCTGTCCAGTGGCTCAGGGTCCAGGATCAGAACCGGACAGGATCCAGTCCCGGTCCTGCCTCCAAGGCCTGACCCTGAGTAAGAGTATTGGGATCTGTGCAAGTTTTGCATGATCCCGGATCCCGAAAATCATGTCCAGGCCCGGGCTTGCATGGCCCGGACATGATCCTGTTATGGGTCACTATACCAATGCCATGCGGTGAAACCGGCCGGCTGGCCTGAATTGTTGGTAATAATTATTTTGATAGCTTGACTTCTACATTTTTCTCATAAGCCTTTTTCAGCCGCACCTGATCCGAAATAGGACCACGTGACTGAGCATGACAGGATCTTGACTTCCCGTCCTGATGTCAAGACCCCGCTCCTGTGCCCGGCCAGAGATCAAAAGTTATACTTAAGTCTGATCTCCGGATTATCAGGATCCGGGACATCGGTCATGCTTGATCTGGGACCGGGGATCATGATCTAGGATCCAGGGTCAGGGCCCCTGGCTTCGCCCCGGCCGGGACCGGGGATCATGATCTAGGATCCAGGGTCAGGGCCCCTGGCTTCGCCCCGGCCGGGACCGGGGATCATGATCTAGGATCCAGGGCCCCTGGCTTCGCCCCGGCCGGGGATCATGATCTGGGATCCAGATAATCTGGTGTATGATCTCCAAGCGAGGCTCCGGCATGGTGCTGGGCGAGATGCCTGGACGGCCTTGTTCTGGTTGTTGTGGGCTCATGAAACACCGGAGCTTCGCCCTAAATTGACCATCAGGCTTAACTAAAATGCCTGAATCTACTTCTAAGTAAATTCAGGCATTTTAGTTAAGCTGGGGGACACCCGATCCTCATGGGGTCGAGTCGATCAATCCGTGCAGGAGTGCCTGCTCTATCGAGAGCAGGCCGGACTGGCAGGCAGGGCAGGTGACGTGGCTGGTATGATGGAAGGATCGGCACGCCTGACAGACTGTAGCGTGGGATTGAATGGACCGGTGCAAGATGGCTTGCGAGGTCCTGATCAGTTTCACCCCGTGTGGGAGGTCACGTCTGGCTTCTGTAGATGATGCTTTGTACATGGGGTCAATCCTTTGTAGTTTATCAGATCCCGGGTCTGCTTCACCCTGACCCGCGGGATCCTCTATATCAGGACCTGCGGTTCATACTTAATATACGGCACGGGCGAGCCTGAAGTTAAGCTTTTAATATCCCGTCCCCTATTAGGAGCCCAGAGATCCATGACTGACAAGACATTTTATCGCCAAGCCTACACCCGAATTCTCAGTGCCGTCCGGAGGGCAAAACAGGAGCCTAGTTTTTACAAAATAGGTCCTGAGCCTGATGACCAGGAGTTCGAGACGATCACAAAGACCGCTTCAGGTGCCACCTGGGCCAAATTGAAGGACGGTTCGTGGGGAGTTCGTGTGACGAGTCAGGCCGGCCCTGGTCAAAGTATCCAGGTAACGAAGAAATCGGGGGAGAAATCGACGGTCGTGTTAGTGCAGTTGATCTGGACTGATAACACGACTGTTTGGCTTTATTCAGTAGGGGCAGCCAAAACGGGCCTAGGAGGTACTACCAAGACCTGGGGTTCCGACAGCTCCAGCACCTACCGAGTTAAAGGCAAAAGATGTGCTGAGTGTGGGCATACGATCAAGTATCCGGGTCAGACGTGTTGGGATACTGGCGGAACCTGCTTCCCTGATTGAGATCAGGGCCTTCAGGGATCCTCTATATCAGGACCTGCGGTTCATACTTAATATACAGCTCGGGCCTGCCTGAAGTTAAGCTTTTAATATCCCGACCCCTATTAGGAGCTTTAAGGCATGACGAATTCATATTATCTCAAGGCATATAATCAGATCCTCAGCAAGGTCGGGGCAAAACAGGAGCCTAGTTTTTACAAAATAGGTCCTGAGCCTGACGACCAGGAGTTCGAGACGATCACAAAGACCGCTTCAGGTGCCACCTGGGCCAAACTGAAGGATGGTTCGTGGGGAGTTCGTGTGACGAGTCAGTCAGGGGCGGGTCAAAGTATCCAGGTAACGAAGAAATCGGGGGAGAAATCGACGGTCATGTTAGTGCAGTTGATCTGGACTGATAACGCGACTGTTTGGCTTTATTCAGTAGGAGCTGCCAAAACAAGTCTAGGGAGTGCTACCAAGACCTGGGGTTCCAGCAGCTCCAGCAAGTACCGTGTACAGGGCAAAGAATGTGCTGAGTGTGGGGAGACGATCAAGAAGCCAGGTCAGAATTGTTGGGAAACGGGCGGAACCTGCTTCCCTGGTTGAGATCAGGGCCTTCAGGGCTCATCTTTGGGGGTCCGTGGGGGGGACGGGCTTTGCCTGTCCTCTAGATAGATCGTTAGATTCTGACTGTATCTGGCCCAGTACTGAGCGTCCCTAACGGGCTCCCTGACAGGATCGCAATAGTAGCAAGGCAGGCGGGAGTACCGACCTGCCTTGCGGCATCGATAGCAGGTGACTGTCATTCATCCCTGTCTAGTCGAGACGAGCAATAATGATCCTCAGATCCGCTGAGTGTGGGGAGACGATCAAGAAGCCGGCAGGTCTGGTCCTGACGAGCAATAATGATCCTCAGATCCCTGGCAGGCAGGGCAGGTGACGGTGCGGCCCTGGTGCTCAAGGCTCCCCCAACTGAACGTCGTGGTGGCGTAGAGCTGTCTGGACCCCGTCAATCAGCCAAGCATAATATTTCGTGATTTCGGGGCCTGTCAGCTCTCGTGCCTTGGCCAGCACGACAAGCGCAACAGGCGGGAGAAATTCTCGCCCGCATGACAGGGCGGCCTGTTCCTCAGCCATCCTCGTGGAGCCAGCCCTGAGGCAAACCTCATTGTATTCTGCGTCACCTGTTGCGAATGCTTCGAACGCTGCAACATATCCGTTCATTGTGTCGAGCGCCTGCCGTGCCGCGTCATAAGCCCTCAGGGCTACGATACAGTCCGGGTCGAGCTTGACGTCAAGGCCGACCCGGGCACAGGTTCTACACTCTACAGAGTAGATATGTTTGGCCACAGCCAGGTCGTGCTGGAGTGTGGCGTATGTTGGAGTGCGGGGGGGCGTGAAGTTTGCCATCCTGGCCTTCATTCTAACCCCTCGTAAATACGACGAGCGGCCTTTTTGGCGCTCGCTCGGGCACGATATTTCGTCGTGTTGGGCGACGCAAAAATCTCGCTCAAATCGCGAGACACTACCGCGTAACAGCCTGTCAAAGATTTGGCTGATTTATGCATCGGCGCTTCGTACTGCCCGCTCCTGGGGTCGTACAGGGCAACGACGAATCGACCGTTGTGTTCCTGGATCATGACTGTCCTTTCAGTTCGGCGGTGGCAGCGCAGGCTTTCAGGTGCAGGTAGACCTGCGGGGAGTGGTCCCCGTACTGGCGGCGCAGATCCCAGTATCGGGCGTCGTTCTGCAGCCCCTGCAGGGTGTTGGTCCAGTGGTTGATCCTATTTTTTAGCTCACTGACGATGTTAGTCATACTTGATATACGGCTCGAGCCTGCCTGAAGTTAAGGGTCCTGCTTGTTGACCCTGTGTCTAGTCCTGACGAGCAATAATGATCCTCAGATCCCCGGCGCAAAATGGATACGATCAGCAGGCGAGTGTGTCGTCTCGTCGTAACGAGCAATAATGATCCTCAGATCCTAGGGCTAGAGCCAGGCCACGTAGCCACGTGCCAGCATTTACGTCTCGTCGTAACGAGCAATAATGAGAATCAGATCCATGTCTGCCAAGAAGCGTGAGTTTTCAAAGAGCTGGACCCTGGATCGCGAGCGATCCTTGATCCTGATCCAGCTCTACACCAGGACATCGGGCTCCCCAACCCTAAATTGAATCTTTTTTAGACAAAAAGTGACCCGCGAGAGGATCGGGCCCTTTCTGAGGCTCCTGACCCCTCGCAAACCGGTGAATCAGGATTGTGCTTCTCGGTCGATGCGCTCAATGGTCCCGCCCTTTTTGTGTTGTGGTGTTTGGCAGATCTGCAATGCAAGCGCTGATCGCGTGCTCGCTCAGCCCGCAGTCGGAGCCCACCTTGCGGATGAAATGCACGATATCTCCCCCGGCCTCGAGCAACTCACCAGCCTTGCGACCCTCTGTGCCAGTCCACGCCGCCGCACCTCGCAGGATCCCGTAGACAATGGCACGGCCGTCGGCATGTTTCCTCACGCGGATCGCGTGAGAGTCGTATTCGTATTTATATTTAGACAACGGAGTGCCGTTGCGGGTGTCCCATCGCCCCTCGGCGATCAAAGGCCACGTGTCATCGTTGATCACTACGGGGTCCTGCTGAGAGAGAGTGATGGTTCGGTTTGCCATGTCGTGCTTTCCTAGATTGGGTCTGAATGCGCCCTAGTGCATCACTCAAGACGCGAGTGATGCACTAGGGGAACTGTCAGGACTGCGTCAGCAATCCAGCCTATAGCCTCGATCAATAGTGATCCCCGTAGGAGCGTCCCGCCGCGTAAGGCGTAGCCACGTGCCAGCATTTACCAGGACCTCGTTGTCCTGGTCCCCCTCCTCGTCCTCCCTGGCTTCGCGCCAGCTCTGGATCGCTAGGATCTGGGGGAACATTTGCTCAGGAAGCGTCTTCGAGAGCTGTTCGTATCGCGCGAATTCCTTCGCGCTAAGCTTCGCATTCGTTTCGCGCCTCTCCACAGAATGCAGGCTGTCCCACTCTACGTGGCCTGGCTCTAGCCCTAGTTGGTCGAGCAGATAGTCATGTACTGTTTGTTCGACTTCCTTTTCTGGCGCCAGTCCCTGGGCCATCCGCGTCATTAACTCTTGAGAGCCTGCCGCTTTCAGCGCGTCCAGAATGGCTTCCTCTTTCGCCTGTTTTGCCAGATCTGCGATCTGGGCTGCCATTTCCTTAGCCTCTAGTTCGCGGGCCCGTGCCTCGCTAACTCGGGCCTTTATTACGGCATCCCAGGCTGCCTGATAAGCATCTATGGAGCCTCCTAGTGTCCCGCTAGACCATGGGATGTTTATCTCGGGTAAGGGTCCGCCCCCTGCCTGCCCTGCTAGCGCTTGCTCGCATTCCTCTCGCAACAGTGCGATTGAGGCTTTCTTAGCATGTTCCTTGACGGCTTTGTTCGCGTCGCTTGCAGCGTTTGCCTCTTGGACTGCCACGTCCTTTCGGATTAGATCGGCAAGGGCATCTAAGACACCCTCAAAATCTGGTGAATTCAGCCATATCTTGCCACTTGTCGCGTCTAGATCGGCCCCGAGGTTTTCGACAAGCATTTCCCGCGCTGCTTGATCGAGCACTGTCGGGTCCACTGTGATCCTGACAGTCGAATGGGGCGCGTTTATTCCGCGCAAAATGGCTGCTTTTTGATTGACTTTGAATAAAATATTCATTTTGTTTTCCTTGTTTGTGTTGTGTTGTGGTGTTGTGGTGTTTGTGACTTACCATCAGGGCCAGTTGTGAACGGGGCCCTGATGGCGGATTTAGGTCTTGAAATCCCGATCCCAGGGTCCGTCCCCTGCGATCATGGCTTACCTGATAGACGGATCGGGCCTGTCTGAAGTTAAGGGTCCTGACTGTGAGGATCGGTCAGGACTCCCGACAGCCCTCAGGCACTTCGATAAACAGGTTCAGGGCGAGTTTTCTGATCGCTCCGGGCCATTCATTTACGGCCAATTCGTCGTGGATACGTTGAGCACTCCTGATCATCCTGATATGCCCCTTCAGCCTCTCGGGCAGCATATGTTCAATGTGGTCTACCCTCCGGCCCTCCATGCTGGAGCAGTACTCATCATCCGCTAGCAGGCACCCTACGGCACACTTCAGTCCCGCGGTGGTGCGATATCGGCATGATCCTCCATGATCCCGGGACTTCTGGCCCTGTTTGATCAGGTGCTGCGCGATGGTGTTAAGGATCTCCTGTGCCCACATTGTTTTGCTCATTCTTCTTCCTCGGATACCCGGTCGATGCGTTCAATAGTCGCATCGTTGTTGGTCCCTCCCTCCCAGCGCAGAAGAGCGCTAGGGTATGCGGCCCACCCGACTCCCTGATCTGTGTTGTATTCCTCGCTCAAAAAGACCCGGCCATGAAACTCGAAGTCTCTCCTGAGGATCTCCTTTGCGGCCGAGAAGCTTGTTACCGTGTGGGTGGCACGCCCGGGTCCAAGCCACACTTCGTAGTCCGGCCGGCTCATGACTGCACCTTGAAATCGAGCTGCTTCTTTTCTGCTTTAGTCATACCTGATAGACGGATCGGGCCAGTCAGGAGTTAAGGGTCCTGATTGTGGGGATCGGTCAGGACTCCCGACAGCCCTCAGGCACTTCGAGGCAAAGCCTCTCAGCCAGGAATCTCAGCTGAAATGGCCAGTTCTCCACTGGGAATGCGTCATGGATACTCTGACAGTTACGGATCATGCTTAGGTGCGGAAGAAGCCGCTTGGGTAACAGGTGCCAGATCACTTCGACGCGCTTACCCTCCATTTCCGGGGAATACTCATCATCCGAAAGAAGGCATCCCGCTGCACAGGACAGGCCCTCCTTGGTGTGGTAACGGCACGTCAACCCTGTGAGATCCCAGGACTTTTTTCCCTGTTTCAAAAGGTGCTGCGCCTTGGTGTTTAATATTTCTTGTGCCGTCATGATCATCGACAGCCTTCCGGGACATTTAGGCCTTCTTGAACCGCAAGCCTGCGTAGCTCACTGGGCCATGAGTCCACGGGACAATTGTCGTGGATAAACTGACTACTCCGCATTAATCCCACATGCACCCGGAGTCGGGCTGGTAGCAGATGAGGGATCGTGTCTACCCTGCCCCCCTCCATTTTCGGGGAATACTCATCATCCGTTAGCAGACACCCTACGGCACACTTCAGTCCCGCGGTGTTGCGATATCGGCACATCGACGCTCCATTCACGGACTTCTGGCCCTGTGTGAGCAAGTGCTGGGCCACGGTGTTTAGGACTTCTTGTGCAGTCATGATCATCAGCATCCTTCCGGGACATTTAGGCCCAGTTTCTCAGCGAGATTACGAAGCTCACTAGGCCATGACTCCACGGGGAAATCATGGTGAATATTCTGCAGGCTCGTGAGCAGATCCAAATGCACCCGCAGGCGAGCCGGGAGGAGGTGAGATATCATATCTACCGGGGCCCCTTCCATTTCTGGCGTGTAATCGTCGTCTCCGTCATCATCCGTTAGCAGGCACCCTACGGCACAGGACAGGCCGGTGCCTGAGTGGTACGCGTAATAGCCCTCGAGATCCCGGGAATGCTCACCCTGTTTGATCAGGTGGGCGGCAACCGTGTTAATGATCTCTTGTCCTGTCAACATGGCGTCCCCTTCACGAACCGCAGGGGCTTGATCCCGAATTTGTCATATCGCTCCCTGACCACTTTTTCCGTGAGCTGCTCACGCTGATCGGCGTCCAGACGGCCGATCAATAGCTCGTGTAGGAGCCGATTCCGAAATCGGAACAGCGGGGTCATGGGTCCCGGGTCCCCAAAAGCCTGGATTTCTGCAGCCTCCAACCACCTGTCTAGCCCCATGAAATCTCTGAGATCCAGGCCAAAGTCATCCGCTACCTGCTGTTCCTCAGTTCTCTCGCCGATTATTGCTCGGCGGTATTGTCCGTATGTCATGACTGCTCCCTCTGGTAGACTCGAGCACGATCTATCGCCGCACCGGCAGCGAGGTACATCCTGATGGCTCCGCCCAGTCCCCGGTGTTGAAAAAAAATCTCAACGGCCTGGATCTCGTTTTTTCCGCCCCTAAAATCTGCCAGGGCGCTCCTACAGCTCTCTTCGGTTCTCCTGAGTAGCTCGCGGTCCCGGATATCCGCTCGCTCTAGATCGTCAAGCATTCGTCGGGCCTGGGCCAGATACTCGTATGCCTGCATGTACTGCACTATAGGGCCGGCCAAATCCTGGTGCAGGGCTGGGATGGCGATAAATGGTAGGCAGCCATCCTGCTCGAATTTATCCAGCGCGCAAGCGCACTGTGCTTTCAGGTCCTGGATCTCCCGGTCCAGCTGGCTAGGGGGATCCAGGACCTGAACCTCCCTATCCTGGATCAGAGAATAGGCATGACTGACTCGGGCGTTTAGCTCCCGGAGAGCCTCAAGGAGCATCTCCTCCGCTTCCCAGCCTCTCAAAAAATCGTCTTGATCCTCGTACTGCAGACCGTCTCGGTATGCCCAGCCTTCCCATTCACCCCAAGAGAGACGGATGCGCACAGCGCACCACGCCCATTGGTCGCCTGCTGCGAGGCGCTTGCTTAGGTGCTTATTGAACTCGATGTCCAACACGCCCTCCCTACTCTGGACGCAGGGCGGGCGAGGGTCAGGAAGCAGCTGGACGAACATGGCAACCTCGGTAGATGATAGCGGTTTTAATTTCACAATTGCCTCCTGATGACCCTGTCGTTCACTGACGATGTTGCTCATACTTAATATACGGATCGGGCCTGCCTGAAGTTAAGGGTCCTGACTGTGGGGATCAGTCAGGACTCCCGACAGCCCTCAGGCACTTCGAGGCCCAGTTTCTCAGCGAGTTTTCTGATCGCTCCGGGCCATTCATTTACGGCCAATTCGTCGTGGATAGCCTGACATCTCACGAGGATGGCATGATGCTGGCGTAGCCTCGCCGGCAGGCTCCTGGAGATATCGCCCACCATCCGGCCCTCCATTTTCGGGGAATACTCGTCATCCGTTAGCAGGCACCCTACGGCACAGGACAGGCCCTGGGTGGTGCGATATCGGCATGATCCTCCATGATCCGATGCCTTTTTTCCCTGCGTGAGCAAGTGCTGCGCCACGGTGTTTATGACTTCTTGTGCTGTCACGCCGGTCCCCGTGTCCAGGTCGGCTCATACGACCATAATAACTCTCCGAGATCTGGCACTCGATTCCATGGCTCGAAAGCGCCCTCGGTGGCGAGGTACACCGTGACAAAGCCCCGATCCACGACGTAGTCATGGTAGTATTCAAATATGTACTCTTCGTTTTGGCTGTATGCCAGGGTCTGGGCCTGACCCCTGTATTTGGGGGGCGTGTGGAATCCAGTCAGGCCCGGGATCTCGATCATATCGTGCCAGTGCTCGGCTGGACATCCCTCCCGATTTTCTTTTTTTGCTGCGCTGTTAATCATACTGGATATACGGCTCGAGCCGGTCAGGAGTTAAGTACAGGGTCTGGTCCTGACGAGCAATAATGATCCTCAGATCCAGCCACGTCCGGCTCCCTCGTTAACTGTTGACCCATTCGTCTCGTCGTAACGAGCAATAATGATCCTCAGATCCCGTCGCAGTCATCATCTAACTCGGCGAGCACGTCACGTCTCGTCGTAACGAGCAATAATGATCCTCAGATCCTCGATCTTGATCACGGTGTTCTAAACCTGGACCGGTCTAGTCGAGACGAGCAATAATGATCCTCAGATCCTTCAGGCAGGCAGGCAGGCAGTCCCAGTCGCCGAAAAGGGTCGGTCTCGTCGTAACGAGCAATAATGATCCTCAGATCCTCTCAGAGACATCCGATACCGAAACAATCTTGGCATGTCTCGTCGTAACGAGCAATAATGATCCTCAGATCTGGTCTGCCAAAAAGCGTGAGTTTTCAAAGAGCTGAACCCTGGATCGCGAGCGATCCTTGATCCTGATCCAGCTCTACACCGGGATCTCAGGCGCCCAACCCTAAATTGAATCTTTTTTAGACAAAAAGTGACCCGCGAGAGGATCTGGGCCTTTCTGAGGCTCCTGACCCCTCGCAAACCGGTGAATCAGGATTGTGCTTCTCGGTCGATCCGCTCGATCATGGGCATATAGGCGCCCCGGCCCCCACCCGTTGCCTTGTCTTTGTCCATTTCGCTCAGAGTAGGGTAGACACTCCACCCCTCCCCCTGATCCGTGGTGAACGGACCCCAAATGAACAGACGATCCCTGCCGTAGTAAGCTCGCAGCTTCCTCTTCGCGGATTCAAAAGACGTTGCGTTGAGGGTGTCGTTTTCTCGCAGGCCCCGTATTTCGTATTTCGTTGTCATACCTGATATACGGATCGACCCTGCGGGAAATTAAGGGATCATGCTCGGATTACTGCCAAAATTCCTTTAGTAATCTGGTCCGGAACTCCGACCACTCTTCTCGCTTCTTAATCCTGTCGGCCAGGAGATCAAGGCCTCCCTGGACCTGGATCTCGAGTTCTGTCTGCGCTAGCCATTCAGCCATTTTGGCCCGGCTCGCTAGCCCCATGGCTCCGTCCCTCAGGACTACGAGACGATATAAATCGTATGTCCAGGAATCCAGGCCCCGGTGCTGGACCAGACCCGCCCTCAGCTCCACTATCTGCTGAGCCTGATCCACACAGGTCATCTCGGCCACACTCAGTCTGTACTCTACATCGTCAGGGATGGTTGGCTTCAGCATGGTGCCTCAGTAGCCTGAGTCGTGACGGCCGTGCTGGCCCGCCCCGTCACAATCGTCGCAGTAGTGTGGATTGCACCCGGGATAGCCACAGGGTCTCCATGAGGAGCTGACGAGCCGGGGGCGACCCGATGGTACTGGTCCTGCCGGCCCAGAGACGAGCTGGCGGGCCTGGCTCTCTACAGCGACGGGAACTTCCCAACCTCGCGACCCAGCGTTCCAACGGCCTCCCAGGGCCTTAAGCTGGTCTTTTACTGGGTATGTCCTACCCGTGATCAGGATCGTGTTAGCCATACCTGATAGACGGATCGACCCTGCGGGAAATTAAGGGATCATGATCGGACCCTGCCTGCTGGATCCGATCATGATCCCTTAGGGATCGGTCAGGGTCTACAGGACCTGTTCTGGTTTGCTGGCCTGTTCGCCAGTCTTCGTGATCGTCTCGAACTCCCGGTCGTCAGGCTCAGGACCTATTTTGTAAAAACTAGGCTCCTGTTTTGACATCTGATACCCCCGACCCCTGGTAGGAGCCCGAGATCCATGACTGACAAGTCTCGTCGTAACGAGCAATAATGAGAATCAGATCTGGTCTGTCAAGAAGCGTGAGTTTTCAAAGAGCTGGACCCTGGATCGCTCGCGATCCTTGATCCTGATCCAGCTCTACACCGAGAATCAGGGCTCCAGGCCCTAAATTGAATCTTTTTTAGACAAAAAGTGACCCGCGAGAGGATCGGGCCCTTTCTGAGGCTCCTGATCCCTCGCAAACCGGTGAATCAGGCCCGCCCGTTTCCCCATAAATGCCGTAAAACGATGACCGAAAACGCGACTTTTGGGATCCTGAGAGTCATGACCCTGTACTTAACTGCCCCCCGGCCCGATCCGTCTATCAGGTATGAGCAACGGTACCTGCGACCCCGATCCCACCGTCCGAGCTATCCAAATGTCAGTCCTGCAGGGCAGGGTGATCAGTCTGGCTAGCTCACTTGAGGCCCGGCTGGACCTGCAGGCCTGTTGTGATAACCGTGAGGATGGACCGTCAGGATCCCTGTACAGAGGTATGTCAGTGGACGGACGTAAGTGGGCCGTCCTGCTGACATACCGCTCCTGACCCTGATTGAACTACGTCCCTGCCATACGACGAGACGAGACGAACAATAATGACCCTGATAGGATCGGGACCTGTCTAAGGGTCCTGACCCCTTGCAAACCGGTGAGCCGGCCCAGCTCATCATGGCACGTGACAACTCCCATACCTGCCGCAGACGGCGAGGTATGGGTCGGCCGTTCTTCGGTCAGGCCTGTAAGCCGGGACCCCTGGCAGATCCAGGCTCGTGCCTGGACGGGTTCACCTGTCCAGGCTCCCCATGCCAGTCAAGCTGTATCGATCTAGACCTGGCCTGGATTCAGGCCGAGGCAGATCCTAAGTAGTAATCTCACTGTCCTATACTCATATCTTGATCTTGATTCGGTATCTTGATCTTGATTCAGTATCTTGATCTTGATTCAGTATCTTGATCTTGATTCAGTATCTTGATCTTGATTCAGTATCTTGATCTTGATTCAGTATCTTGATCCACGTGTCAAGGGGGTCGTGGGGGACCCGGCGTCTTGGGACCCGGCCGGCCGGCCGATAAAATATATGCCTCAGAACCGGTCGATTATCTTTTTGGACCGGCCCGGGGGCCCAAAATAGCACGTCCAGTTAACGCATGGTCTTCTTTGGTACAGGGGGTCAAAGGGCCATAAATGGCTTCGCCCGGCCCATAAAAGGGACTTTGAAAATTGTCCCCCGGTCCCTTTTACGGGCATTGGCTTCGCCCGGCCCGTAAAAGGGACTTTGAAAATTATCCCCCCGGTCATTTTTATGGGCATTGGCTTCGCCCGGCCCATAAAAGGGACTTTGAAAATTGTCCCCCGGTCATTTTTACGGGCTACAGGGCTTCAACATTTGAGCCATTTGCTTTTCCGCCCAATCTTGGCGCTCACGGGTGACATCAGGCTGGGCCGTGTTTTCTAGAGCTAGAAAAAGCTCTCTGGATTCGGACATGTTCAGGCCTGTGTGGCAATCTCTCTCGACCGGATCGATCTGATCAGCATCTCCTTCGAACTCGATAGGATCGGTGCTGGAGGGTTCTTGAGCGACCAGGACAATCCGGACCCCTAACGAGCGGGCCAGGACTCTGATGGCCTGGAGGCCTTTTAGCCTAGGGTCAGGTCCAGACCCTGTATCGTCGTCTCCGGTCGGGGTCCGGGCAGGCTGGCCCAGCAGCTCCAGCACTGACGCCGGCACGTGTTGGGCCTCCCAAATGCCGCTCGTCGAGTCGTATATCCAAGTCGTCCAAATGCTTCCGTCCTGAGAAGCCCAGCGCACCTTCTTCGGCCGATCCAGCTTAAAGCCCGCTTCGGTCCAGAGACGCTCAAGCACGCGCATGCCCGCTTCGATGGCTTCTTCGGTCATTTGAGTATTCATTACACCAAGATCTTGTTCTGGGTTGATCTGTTTATACTTTCGATTGCAATGTCCGGAGCAATGTCTCAAAAACCTGTCTGGCGTTCAAGAGGGCCATATCACGGATTCCGTTCCAGATCTGGGTCTCGCAGGGGGTCAGGGGTCTATCCTGGGTCAGGCCCAGACCGGCCTGCTGTTTAGCCTGCCTGGCCTCCTTAGAGCGGCCATCGATCTTGACGGGCCTGGTGGTCCGGGGTGTTTTTTTATAGGTTCCGGCCTGCTGTTTAGCGAGCCTGGCCTCCTTAGAGCGGCCATCGATCTTGACGTCGATCTTGACGTCGGGCTGTATCTTTTTGATCGGCACGCAGGCGAGCCGGGCTTGTTCGATCCGGACCATATTGACCAGCGGGATCGTTACTCTGCAGACCTGTGCGATTTTGTAATCTGGCCATGATCCTCTGGCTGATGACAGGATAAGCTTCACTGCCCGCATTTTAGTTTCCCTGGACCTAGTATCGGGATTTTGCCGAACGGGGCTTGTTACCCGGCCGGCTGACTTTTTTTCGTTTCTGATTTGTGAGATATAGCCTGGCTTTAGTTCTAGGCCCAGAATATCGGCCTCTTTAATCAATCGCTCGACGGACCATCCCCGGCCCTGATGCCTGATAAAATCTGCTTTAGTGAGAACGGGTGTATTTTCGGGTGTATTTTCGGTCATACTTAATATACGGCTCAGGCCTGCCTGGAGTTAAGGGTCTAGGTTTGGTGTACATCATGTTGGTGCAGACATTGCTTGACGCCCGGACAGAACTCCTGACATGCAACTCCTGTTTTGAGGGATTGGGTCAAACCTGCCGACACGGTCTGGATTTAATAGGCAGGCCGGTCCAAGGTTCCATACTAGTGATAGGACCTGGGTGCGACGGTCCTGCGGTTCAGGGTTCGGCCCAGGTCTCTGATGGGTCCTATTTACTGGAAGATGCGGTACCGTGGGTCCGGCATGCGGCTCAACTTTTTGAGGTACCGTTCAGCACACTAGTTCAAAATTTTCAGTTTGTGCATTTGGTACAGCACTCCATTCAATCTCAGGACCGGCCGGTCCTGCCGGTCTGGAATCAGGTAAAGCGGGCGTGTCCGGATCGATGGCTACGAAAGCTCCTGCCTTTAATCCGACCCCGTCTCTTAATCTGGACGGGTCGAGAGGCTTTGGATCAGCTAGCCCGATGGGGCGGTACTGTAAAGGGGTCTAAGTGCCAGTTGAACATGAAGCTAGATCGTCTACATGGCCAATCGGTCATGCTGGATCTTGACGGTCACGTCTGGCCGGGCCTAATCACGTATGCCTTACACGACCGAGCGCGTGGTTTCTGGGCACGGGACCGGCAGGCCAGGATTAAGATCCGGGACGGGCTAAGCCGGCATGGTGTAGACGGGTTGGGCTAAGCCGGCATGGTGTAGACGGGTTGGGATTGAAATCAGGTCCAAATCATGCGAGAATTCGGCCCGATCACCTTCTGCACAGAGCGGGTGTGGCCCGATTTCGTCCGAATCTGATAGGTTGCCGCGCCGAAATGCAGCGGAACGAGCCAATGGCTAGAGAAGTGATGGGTGAGTGTGTTTGAGCAAGTTTTCAAGAACGTTGATGATGCGCTCCGGAAGGACGCGGGTTGCACCAGCGAGCTTGACTACACCGAGCAAAGCTCCTGGCTGCTGTTCCTAAAGTACCTCGACGCCATCGAGGCCGACAAGGCGACGGAGGCCCGGCTCGACGGCAAGAAGTACGACTTCATTCTCGATAAGGCGTATCGCTGGCCAAGCTGGGCGGCGCCCAGGGGCAAGGACGGCAAGATCGATCACAACGTCGCCCTCTCTGGCGACGATCTGACGGCCTTCGTGAACGGCAAGCTGTTCCCGTATCTGACGGGGTTCAAGCAGCGCGCGAGTGGGCCGAACACCATCGAATACAAGATCGGAGAAATCTTCGGCGAGATCAAGAACCGCATCCAGAGCGGTTACAGTCTACGCGAGGTGATCGATCACATCGACGAGCTGCGCTTTGGCTCGCAGGTGGAGAAGCATGAGCTGTCGCACCTGTACGAAGCCAAGATCAAGAACATGGGCAACGCGGGGCGCAACGGCGGCGAGTACTACACGCCGCGCCCGCTGGAGCGCGCCATCATTCAGGTTGTGCGCCCACAGCTTGGCGAGCGCATTTACGACGGGGCGGTCGGTTCGGCAGGCTTCTTGTGCGAGGCGTTCGCGTACCTGCAGCAAGCGAACCCGAAGCGCACCACGGCGCAAGACCGCGCACTGCAAGAGCGCACCTTCTACGGCAAGGAGAAGAAGTCCCTCGCGTACGTGATCGGCGTGATGAACATGATCCTGCACGGGATCGAAGCGCCGAACATCATCCACACCAACACGCTGACCGAAAACCTGGCCGACATTCAGGAGAAGGACCGCTACCACGTGGTGCTGGCCAATCCGCCTTTTGGCGGCAAAGAACGCCCGGAAGTGCAACAAAACTTCCCGATCCGCACGGGCGAAACGGCGTTCTTGTTCCTGCAACACTTCATCAAGATCCTGAAAGCGGGCGGCCGCGGCGGCGTGGTGATCAAAAACACGTTCCTCTCGAACACCGACAACGCCTCGGTGAGCTTGCGCAAGCTGCTGCTAGAAAGCTGCAACCTGCACACCGTGCTCGATTGCCCTGGCGGCACATTCCAGGGCGCCGGCGTGAAGACTGTGGTGCTGTTCTTCGAGAAGGGCGCGCCCACCCGCAAAGTCTGGTTCTATCAGCTCGATCCGGGTCGGAACATGGGCAAGACGAACCCGCTCAATGACGCCGATCTTGCTGAGTTTATCGCGCTACAGAAGACGTTCGCTGATTCTCCGAAGAGTTGGAGCGTGGACGCTAAGACGTTCGCTGCAACGACGTTCGACTTGTCCGTGAAGAATCCTAATGGTGGCGAAGAAGTAGTAGTGCATCGTAGCCCGCAGGCGATTATGGAAGAAATCGCCGCGCTGGATGCTGAGAGTGCGGAGGTGTTGGGGAGCATCAAGGGGGTGCTCGGATGAAGGAGGGGTGGAAGACAAGGACGCTGGCGGAAGCTTGCCAAATAAAGCCGCCGAAGTCTGAGGCTCGCGACAGACTTGCCGATTCAGATTTGGTTTCATTCCTGCCAATGGAGGCAATGGGCATTGATCAGATGCTCGTGAGCGCGACGCAAGCCAAATGCCTGAGCGAAGTCGCCGGCAGCTATACCTACTTTGCTGAAGGCGACGTGATGCTTGCCAAAATCACGCCATGTTTCGAGAACGGAAAGCTGGGCATCGCTTCCAACCTCAAGAACGGCGTGGGCTTTGGTTCGAGCGAATACATCGTCTTTCGCCCCGACGATTCAGTCACCAAGGAATGGCTCTACTACTTCCTCTCGCGCAAAGCATTCAGAACTGAAGGGGCAGCGCGAATGAGCGGAGCTGGCGGACACAAGCGGGTCGCCAAAGAGTTCATTGAAGCGTATCCCATTCCCGTTCCTCCGCTCCCCGAACAGCAGCGGATCGTGGGCGTGCTCGACGAAGCGTTTGCCGGCCTCGCCACCGCCAAAGCCAACGCCGAAAAGAACATCCAAAACGCCCGCGCACTGTTTGAGAGCCACCTCCAATCCGTCTTCACCCAGCGCGGCATGGGGTGGGCGGATTCGACCATCGGAGCAGAGATCAAGTTCATCGACTATCGAGGCAAGACGCCGGTCAAAACGACAAGCGGCATCCGACTGATTACTGCTAAGAATGTGAAAATGGGATACCTCCAAGAGTTGCCAATGGAGTTCATCGCAGCCGGCGACTACAAAGGATGGATGACACGCGGCATCCCGCGAAAGGGGGACGTGCTCTTCACGACAGAGGCACCTCTAGCCAATGTCGCGCAGCTTGATACCGACGAGAAGGTCGCCTTCGCCCAGCGGATCATTATTATGCAGCCCAACGCGTCGAAGCTCGATAGCGCTTTCGTGAAATACCTACTGCTTTCTCAGCCGGTTCAGCAACGCATTCGAACCCAGGGAACGGGCACTACAGTGCAAGGCATCAAAGCGAGTCTTCTCAAGATGATCGCAATTTCGTTTCCAAAGTCGCTCGACGAGCAGGGTCGGATTGTCGCCCAGCTGGATAGTTTGGGCGAGGAAACCCAACGCCTCGAAACCATTTATCAGCAGAAGCTCACAGCACTGGCAGCGATGAAAAAATCACTCCTCGACCAAGCCTTCACCGGTCAACTCTAGTCACCCGCCATGCCGGACCGCACCACCCAGCAATCTAGCATCATCCTCTACGAAACGCAGGACGGGACGGGCTAAGCCGGCATGGTGTATACGGGTTGGGATTGAAATCAGGCACCTATGATCGAACAATCTGAAGATCAGGCATTCCTAATCCGGCCCCCGGGTGCAGTCTTGCACACGATGGATCAGACGAGCTGCTGCTTTTTTCTACCTGATGGTAAGAAAGTTTTGGAGCTTTGCTCAAACGGGGATATTTTTGTACACGGGCGGCCTGCGGGTTGTGATCTAGCTGTGGTGGATGGCTTGCGGGCCTTTTTATCAGGCCTACCGAGGTCTCAGTAAGCGCTGGATCTCTCCGGGATATCAAGCGACCAGGCCGGGTTCGATTCTCCGGAGTTCGAAGTTCCGGACGATCTCTGGGGTCCGGATCTTGATCACGCCTTGAAATGCCGATCCGTCCACTAGGGAAAACGTCAATATCCCGTCAGGATGTTGCCAAGTTAAAGCTCCGGATCCTTGTTCTGGCGGGACTTCTTCCCAACCTGCGTGTCCATTTATCAAATTCATCACGACACGGGGGCTATAACTTCAGTAAGGACCGGGCCGCTTCCTGCTCAAGATGGCGGAGCATCATGCAGGCATCTTCTCTGGTTCGGCCCCTACCTTTCAGGTACAGGGGATATTCTCGAAA
>Ga0163150_10003128_pt1 | contig 23897 bp, 22 predicted proteins | sample OliLakLV19P2IB_FD_148628 | JGI IMG/M metagenome (GOLD analysis project Ga0163150, IMG submission 148628) | Freshwater microbial mat bacterial communities from Lake Vanda, McMurdo Dry Valleys, Antarctica - Oligotrophic Lake LV.19.P2.IB | ecosystem: Environmental > Aquatic > Freshwater > Lake >...
CGCTATAGCGGAGCCGACCCCCTCATAACCCCCGCGGGGGTCTCGGGCAGAGACAGAGAGACTTTGGCCACAACCGGCGCTTCGAGGCGCTCCCGGGCTGCCCGGCTGGTGATGACCACGCGGGCCGCAGAGACTCGGCCGCGAGTCGCCACCCCCGCGAACAACGGCGTAGAAAGCGAAAACGCCGCCGAGGTCTCTCGGCGGCGTCTCCATGATCCAACTTGCTGAACTGGCGGGCCGGTCTCTGTTGCAACCGGCCAAGAAGTAGAGGGGAGCCGACGGGGATCGACGGCGGGGCTCGACGCCGCGCGGACGCACACCGACGGCGGGACGCCTCGCGTGGACCGGAACGCTGCTTCGGGCTCGGGTTACGGCGATAATCGGTCCAGTGACCCACCTGCCTGACAACGGGAGCAGCGAAGGCCTGCGGATGCTGTTCGCCTCGGTCAACGGCAGCAAGGTGCAACTATCACCAAGCGCCAAGGGGACCTGTCCAACCTGCGGCAAGCCGGTGCTGGCCAAATGCGGCCGGATCAATAGGTGGCACTGGGCCCACGTCGCGGGGGGCGACTGCGATCCGTGGTCCGAGCCGATCGGACGGTGGCACCTCTCGTGGCAGGGACTCTTGCTGCCCGAGTTCGTCGAGGTGGTCCGTGGCAACCATCGCGCCGACATGATCGCGAGGGGCGGTGAGGTCGTCGAGCTTCAGCACTCGTCCATCGGTGCTGACGAGATCGCGGCGAGAGAGCGGTTCTATGACAACATGATCTGGATGTTCGACGCGACGGAGCGGTTCCGCATGGTGGTCTCGGGGCCACGCGCGTTCTTCACGCTTGGAAGGGTGAAGCACATCGAGCGCTGCCAGAAGCCGGTGTTGCTCGACTTCGGTCGCACGATCATCCAGGTGGTGAGGTTCACAACCACGCTGAACGGATGCTCGGGATACGGCTTCGCTCGAGATCGTCAGTGGTTCATCGACGAGTACCTCCAAGGCCAGCTTGATCCGTCGGCAACGGTGGTGCTGCCCAACTGGAGCGATCATCGACAGTCCGATCCGTGGGCCGCGAAGCCTCCCGTCCGCTCGATAGGGTTCGCGACACGATGGCGGTTCTGCAAGGAGGGCGAGCCTGAGTTGCTGAGTCGCTACACGCCGATGTTGCCGCTCGACTACACGTGGCGAATCGGAGGGGGCCCTTGGCGGCACGTTCGCGACATCATCATCGACGAACTCTCCGATCTGGCGAACGGGTGGACGACCGAGGAGCTCGCCGAGATTTCTGAGCGTCTCATGGGGCGTGCAGTGATCCTTCATGGATCGCTTCGGCTTGTCCCAGCACCAGCAGCCAAGCTCGATCCGAAGCTCCCGCCGAACAAACTCGCGGAGCTGCTGAAGCGCGTCGAAGCACATGTTGCGGCGGGCCGCATCCCTGTATTGAAGCCGGAAACGATTGCGGCGATGCGTGAGCGAGCTGAGAAGGAGTGGGCGCCGAAAGTCATCACTCCCCGCCCCGTAGCAACCCCCAAGCCATCGCCGGTTGATCCTGGCCTGTTCGACGCTCGGTGAGTCCCCGAGGGTGCGACAACGCGGCAATGGCCATCCACCGCGCAACCCACCCTCCCGCTGCATAAGTACCCGGGTGAACCCGCCCTTTGCCATCTCCGAGCCGAGTCGGCTCAGTGGCTGGGGTCTGAACGGAGTCACCCGTGGCCGACCTCGACGCCATCCCCGCGCTCTCGCCCGACGATCGCCGTCGCGCCGTTGCCACGATCCTCGCCAAGGGGCTCGTGCGGTGGCACCGCCGCGCCCGATCGGTCGGGCTGATCGGCCCGCCCGCAAGTTGCCCACTTTCCGACGAGGGACTTGAGGTCGAGGGCGATCCGAGGCTCAGTGTGGCTCACCGTACCTCCGGTGAACCGGAGCCATGCGGGTTGGAGACCTCGCGATGACCATCGACGTCCAGAAGGAACTCGCCGCGCTCGAGCAGATGAGCGTCGGCCAGTTGCAGGATTGCTACGCCGAGCTGACCGGTGAGCGCACGCGCAGCCGCCACCGGGTCTATCTCGTCCGCCGCGTCATCTGGCTCATCCAAGCCAAGGCGTACGGCGGTCTCTCGGAACGCGCGAAGCAACGCGCCGAAGAGTTGGCCCGCGACGCCGACGTGCGGGTGACGCCGCCAAAGCACTCGCTCGCGTTCATTCCGACCATGGGCGACGGACCCGTGGTTCGCACCGTGGTGTCGACGGACGATCGACTGCCCGCCCCCGGCGGCGCGATCACGCGCGAATACAAGGGACGTACGCTCCGCGTCGTCGTCCTCCCCGACGGCTTCGAGTTCGAGGGCGAGCGATTCCGCTCCCTCAGTGCGATCGCCAAGAAGGTCACCGGCTCGCACGTGAACGGCTTCAGGTTCTTCCGCCTCGGGAGCGCTGCGTGAGCCGTCGACCACCGAGCAAGCGTGACGTGGCGAGATCGCCGGTCTTCCGCTGTGCGATCTACACGCGCAAGTCGAGCGAGGAGGGCCTCGCACAGGAGTTCAACTCGCTCGACGCGCAGCGCGAGGCGGCGGAGGCGTACATCACGAGCCAGAAGGCCGAGGGCTGGGTCGCGTTGCCCGATCGATACGACGACGGCGGATTCACCGGCGGCAACATGGAGCGTCCGGGGCTCACGGCGCTCCTCGCCGACATCTCCGCCGGGAAGGTCGACTGCGTCGTCGTCTACAAGGTCGACCGGCTCAGCCGTTCGCTCATGGACTTCTCGCGGATCATGGAGACCTTCGAGAAAGCCAACGTCTCGTTCGTCTCGGTGACGCAGGCGTTCAACACCCGCGACTCGATGGGCCGCCTGATGCTGAACGTCCTTCTCTCGTTCGCGCAGTTCGAGCGAGAGATCATCGGCGAGCGCATCCGCGACAAGGTGGCCGCCCAGCGCCGCAAGGGGAAATGGACCGGCGGGAAGCCGGTCTTGGGCTACGACGTCGATCGCTCCAACCCGAGCCCGAAGCTCGTCGTCAACGCGGCCGAAGCGGCTCGCGTGTGCGAGATCTATGAGCTCTACCTCGAACTCGGCTCGCTGCTGCCCGTCGTCGAGGAGCTCGACGCACGTGGATGGCGGTTGAAGGCGTGGACCTCGAAGGCAGGGAAGGCGCTTGGCGGCCGACCCTTCGATCGCGGCAACCTACACGACCACCTCACCAATCCGATCTACCTCGGCAAGATCCGCCACCGCGACGAGGTCCATCCCGGCGAACATGAAGCGATCGTCCCCGAGGGTCTCTTCCGCCGCGTTCAGGCGCAGCTTCAGGCCAACGCTCGCGGCAACAAGAATGACTTCCGCAACCGCTACGGCGCGCTCCTCAAGCGGCTGCTGTTCTGCAAGGCCTGCGGACGCGCGATGGTCCACAGCTTCAACGGCAGCAAGCCGCGCGTGCACCGCTACTACGTCTGCTGCGGTGCGATCAAGAAGGGTCGCGGGTCGTGCCCGTCGGGCTCGCTGCCGGCGGCCGAGATCGAACGGGCCGTGATCGATGAGATCCGCTGCCTCGGCAGCGATCGCGCGATGCTTGATGAGACGCTCCGCTCGGCGCGAGGCCAGGTTGACGCGGCCGTCGAGCGGCTCGGCGCGGAGCGCCGCGTCGTCGAACGCGGACTTGCGCGCACGCAGGCGGAACTCCGTCGCGTGCTGACCGCCGACCCGTCGAGCGCGTCCGTGGGCGTTGTCGCCGCGCTGCACGCGCAAACGGCAACGGCGGAAGCGCGACTTCGCGCCATCACCGAAGAGATCGCCGCGCAGGAGCGGGAGATGATCGAGCCGCGCGAGGCAGCGGCGGCGCTTGCCGGATTCGACGACGTGTGGGGCGCGCTGAGTCCGCGCGAACAAGTCGACCTGCTGCGGCTCCTCGTGGCCCGCGTTGACTACGACGCTCGCGACTCGGCGATCGAGGTCTCGTTCCATGCGGATGGCATCCGCGCCCTCGCGGCGCGCGATGTGGAGGTGGCGGCATGATCACGGTGAAGCGGAAGGTCCAGTTCGCACGCGACGCCACGGGGCGGAAGCGGATGGTGACGCGGCGGCGGCCAGCGGAAGAGGTGAGCCGGGGCCGGGTGCCTCGGATCGCCCGGCTGATGGCGCTCGCTATCCGCTTCGACCGGCTGATCCGCGACGGGACTGTGGCCGACCAGTCGGAGCTGGCTCGGCTCGCGTGCGTGACCCAGCCGAGGATGACGCAGATCATGAACCTGCTGAACCTCGCACCGGACATTCAAGAGCAACTGCTTCTGTTGCAAGCTGTTAGGGAAGGCCGCGATCGACTCCACGAGCGGTCACTCCGAGGCGTCGTCGCTACGAGCGATTGGGGGCTTCAGAGGGGTCGGTGGGCCGTGCTCACTCGCGGTATCCTGCCGCCTACAGGGTGAAACCACCTCGCTTGGTGGACACGGTCTGACTGGCGAGTTATGCTCGGCGTCCGCGTTTGGTTGACGTGGACACTCCTATGCCGAAGCAGAAACAACGACCCGCCTCCGAGGCCCCCAAAGTGTCGACTCTGAGCGGCGAGGCGAAGAAGCCCCGCGGCAAGAGCGCCACGAGAGCCGCCGCGAACGGCCACGGAGAGCTCCTGCGAAGCCTGTGGGAAGCGGCCGTCTCGCAGCGCGGAACGATCGAGCCGTCGGACTACAAGCGATATGTCCTTCCGATCATCTTCCTCCGCTTCCTGTCGCTCCGCTACGAGCGCCGACGCGAGGAACTCGAACGGTCGCTCGACGATCCGAAGAGCGACGACTTCACGGAGGACGCGAAGGCCCGAGCTCGCGTGTTGGCCGACCCTTACGAGTATCGCGCTGCAGGCGCGTTCATCGTGCCGGAGAAGGCGCGGTGGTCGTACATCCTCCAACGCGCGCGGGACGACAAGATCAAGAGCATCCTCGACGAGGCGCTTGAACTCTTGAAGAAGACCTACGCCGACAGGCTCGGAGGTCTGCTGCCCCGCATCTACGCGGGCTCGAACCTCGACCGTGAGGGCGTGACTGGCCTAATCAACTTGTTCTCGAAGGACATCTTCACGCAAGATCACGGCGGCGAGGATCTCGTCGGGCGCGTGTACGAGTACTTCATCGGCGAGTTCGCCAACAGCGAAGGGAAGCGCGGCGGCGAATACTTCACGCCCGGCTCCATCGTCCGCATGCTCGTTGCGATGTTGGAGCCGACTGAGGGCGTCGTCTACGACCCCTGCTGTGGTGCAGGCGGCATGTTCGTGCAGTCGGACTTGTTCACGAAGCAGTCGGGACGCCTGTCGTTCATCGGCCAGGAGAGCAAGGACTTCACCTATCGCCTCTGCCGGATGAACCTCTTCATTCACGGCATCGACGGCAACATCCAACTTGGCAACTCCTACTTCAATGATGCCCACGCGGACACCAAGGCAGACTTCGTCATCGCGAATCCGCCGTTCAATGACGGCGCAAAGGGCGAGGACGGATGGGGCGCGAACCGCATCACCAGCAAAGACCCCCGACTCGACTTTGCCAAGCGAGTAAGCGCGAAAGGAGAGAGTCAGCCGATGCCGCTCTCGCCCCGCAACGCCAACACCATGTGGATGATGCACTTCCTGCATCACCTTCGCGAGCCGGACGGCAAGAAATACGCCGGAGGCACGGCCGGGTTCGTCATGGCCACCGGCGAACTCTCCAACAGCGAGATCCACCGGCTCGAAGTCCGTAAAGCCCTTATCGAGCACGGGTACGTGGACTGCATTGTGCAGCTCACCGGCCAACTCTTCGCCAATACGCAGATCCCGTGCTGCCTGTGGTTCCTCTCGAAGAACCGAGCGGGCGGCCCCCCCTCCCAGAACGGCTTCCGCGCCCGCAAGAACGAGATCCTCTTCATCGACGGCCGCAAGCTCGGCGTGCTGATCCCCGGCTCGCGGAAGCAGAAGCAACTCTCGCCCGAGGAGGTCGAGAAGATCGCCGCCGTCTACCGCGAGTTCAAGCGCAAGGGCACGCCCGCCGAAGTTGCGGGGTTCTGCAAGGCCGCCACGCTCGATGAGATCCGCGAGCACAACTACGCCCTGACGCCGGGCCGCTACGTCGGCGCGGCCGAGAGCGACGATCCCGATGAGCCCTTCGAGGACCGCTTCCCGCACCTGTGCGCGACGCTGGATGAGCAGTTCAAGCAGTCGGCGCTCTTGGAGAAGCAGATCCGGGCCTCGCTGGCCGAGGTGGCGGCGGCGATGGGCGAGCCCGCTGTCGCGGCGGCGGGCAACGGGAGGGCCAAGTAAATGGCCAGCAACCTTCCCGCCCCCCAAGAGCCCGTCCCCGGCCTCGTGCTCTACCAGTCCCCCGATGGCACCACGCGCTTCCAGGTCCGGCTCGACCAGGAAACCCTCTGGCTCACGCAGCGGCAACTGGCCGACCTGTTCCAGAAGGACGTGCGGACGGTCAACGAGCACATCCAGAACGTCTTTTCTGAGGCGGAGCTTCCCCCCGAGGCAACTATCCGGAAATTCCGGATAGTTCAAACCGAGGGCAGACGCCCCGTCGAACGCATCGTGGACCACTATTCGCTGGATGTGGTCATCGCCGTCGGCTACCGCGTCCGGTCCACCCGCGGCACGCAGTTCCGCCAGTGGGCCACGGCCACGCTCCGCGAGTATCTGGTCAAGGGCTTCGCTCTTGATGACCAGCGGCTCAAGCAGGGCAAGAACTTCGGGAGCGACTATTTCGATGAGCTGCTCGAACGCATCCGGGCCATCCGGGCCAGCGAGCGGCGGTTCTACCAAAAGATCACCGACATCTACGCCCTCAGCATCGACTACATCGCCGATGCCCCGCTCACGCAGCAGTTCTACGCGACGGTGCAGAACAAGCTGCACTGGGCCATCCACGGGCACACCGCCGCGGAGATCATCGCCCAGCGGGCCGACGCCCGCAAGCCCAACATGGGGCTGACGACGTGGAAGAACGCTCCCGGAGGGGCGATCCGCAAGGCCGATGTGGGCATCGCCAAGAACTACCTCGCGAAGGAAGAAATTGAGGTGCTGGACCGCGTGGTCTCAATGTACCTCGATTACGCCGAGGATCAGGCCAAGGGCAAGCGGCCCATGCACATGGCCGATTGGGTCAAAAAGCTTGATGCGTTCCTTCAGTTCACCGAGCGGAACATCCTCACACACGCGGGCAAAGTCTCCAAGGAGATGGGTCAGACCCACGCCGAGCGCGAGTTCGAGAAGTTCGAGGCGGCCCGGCGTCTGCACGAGGCGACCGAACCGACCAGCGACTTTGACAAGGCGGTGGAAGAGGTCAAGCGGTTGGAAAAGGACAAGGCCGCACCGCCCCCTGCGCCGGAACAACCCAAGAAGAAGCCCGGCACCAAGAAGGGCGGCAATTCGTGATGCACGAGCACGCAGTCCAAGCCCCTTCCCACGCCCCTTGCCCGAGCGGGGCCGGTGACGTTGCCCTCGGGCATGGCGTGCGGGCCGCCGGCGCGCTGCCCCGCCACCTGACAAGTCAGTCGGCAGCCGCGACAGATGACCTGGCGGGTCGTCCCGACGAGTTGGCGGGTCTGACGGATCACCTGGCGGGCCGTCCGGGTGGGCTGGCGGACGCGACGGATGGCCTGTCGCGTCGTCCGGGTGAGCCGGACGGTCGTCCGAGCGGCTTGGCGGGTCGTCCGACTTCTCCGGAAGGTCGCGGGGCCGGTGCACGGAGCCCCGGCGCGCATGCCCCGGCCCGCGCGGTCTTCGTCCCGGAGGGACGACGGGGTGCCCCCCCACGCCACGGGTGGAGCATCGCCCGCGCCGTCTTCGTCCCGGAGGGACGATGGGGTGTAGCCACGGGTGGAGCCTGCGCTTCGCGGGCGGAACCCGTGGACAGGGTGCGCGTGAATCTCGCCTGCCCCGGCGGGGCAGAGGAATGGACCAGCGCGACGCTCGGCCATCGAAGCGCACACGAGGATTTCCTCCGCCCATGCCGGGGCGAGATCGACCGAGACGACGCTTTCCACGGGTTGCGCATCGCGCAAAGCAGCGATGCTTCACCCGTAGCGACAGCCCTTGAAGAACCCGGGGTCGAGCGCTCCACCCACGCCCGCGCGGGCGGTGTTCATGCCTTGAGCGGGGCGGTGCCGGAGTGGCGGCACGCCCAAATGCCCCGAGGGCGGCAGCACGGCCACGATGAGGAGGTGCGCCGTGGGTGACATTGATATGGCATGGAACGAGGCGAACTTTCAGGCGTTGATCGACGCCGGTCTCTTGGAGATCGGCGACGGGTACCGGGCAAAGAACAAGGAACTCGGCGGCACCGGCCCGATCTTCCTGCGCGCGGGTCAGGTTTCCGACACACACATCACCCTCGACGGGGTCGAGCGTTTCCATATGGAGTTGGCCGCGAAGGTCGCGTCCAAGATGAGCAAACTTGGCGACGTCGTAATCACCACGAAGGGAAACAGCACGGGGCGCACCACGTTCGTCACACCCGAACTCCCACCCTTTGTGTACTCCCCGCACCTCTCCTATTGGCGCTCGACCGACAATCAGAAACTTGTGCCCGGCTTCTTGCGCGCATGGTCCAACGGGGCGGAGTTCGCCGAGCAATTGGACGGAATGAAACTCTCGACGGACATGGCACCGTACCTGAGTCTCACGGACCAGCGGCGCTTGCGGATCACGCTTCCTCCCCCCGACGAGCAGCGCGCCATTGCGCAGGTGCTGGGGGGGCTGGACGACAAGATCGAGCTCAATAGGCGGATGAACCGGACGCTGGAGGACTTGGCGCGGGGGCTGTTCCGGTCGTGGTTCGTGGACTTTGACCCCGTCATCAAGGGCGCAAGCGCCACAGCGCCCGCCGCGCCGAACCCGCGAGTGGCTTCGCCGGGGGGCGGCTTGCCCATCGCGCAGCCGCTGTGGCCCAAACGCCTCATCGATTCCCCCCTCGGCCCGATCCCCGAGGGGTGGCGGGTTGGGACGGTGGGCGAGTTGTGCGCGTGGATCGTCAGCGGCGGCACGCCCTCTCGACAGAAAGCCGAGTATTGGACCGACGCCACTATTCGCTGGTTCAAAACCGGCGAACTCACCGACGGCCCGCTTCTCGAAGCCGAAGAGAAGATTTCGCAAGTTGGCTTAGATGAATCCGCGTGCAGACTTTGGCAGGCTGGCACGGTGCTTTTCGCGCTGTACGCCTCTCCCACGTTGGGCCGCATGGGCGTGCTTGAGGAACCCGGAACCTCAAATCAGGCTTGCGCAGCGCTTTGGGTGAAGCCCGAGTACGGGCTGGGCTTTCTCGTCCAAACGCTTTTCCTCGCCAGAGACGAATTGCAGCGCATCTCGTCAGGGGCTGCCCAACAGAACATCAATCAAGGCATCCTCAGAGGTCATCAGGTAATCGTCCCGTCTCCCGACGTGGCCGCCGAGTTCTCCCGGATCGTTAACCCGTGGTACAAGCAACAAGTCAGCCTCGCCCGCGAATCTTGCAGCCTCGCCGCTCTGCGCGATGCGCTCTTGCCGCAACTGCTCTCGGGGGATATTCGCCTGCGTGAGGCCCAGCGGACCATCGACGATTCCCTCCAAGCCAATGGTCAACCACTCCGGGCCGCGCAGCGTGCGGCGGCGCGGGTGAAAGGAAGCGAGTAGCCCATGGGCTGGCACGGCTCCGAATCCGAGTTCGAGTACACCACCATCGAGCGGCTCAAGGCGCTCGGCTATGCCTCGGTCCACGGGTCGGAACTGGGTCCGCCCGGCAGGGCCGATGACTCGGAGGTCGTGCTCAAGGACCGCCTGCGAGCGTTTTTGCTGGCGCGGTACGGCCGCACCATCACCCGCCCGGGTGGGCTGCCGGATGCCGCCATCGACCTGGCCGTCGCCAGGTTTGCCCGGCCCGAGGGTGTCGACACGCTGCGCCGCAACGCCGCGTTTCATGCCGCGCTGCGCGGGGGCATCGAAGTGCCCATCGAAGAACCGGGAGCCAACGGCAAAGGCCCGACCAAACGCATCGCGCACATCTACGCCATCGATTGGGAGCACCCCGAGGCGAATGAGTTCCTAATCGTGAATCAATTGCCGGTGCACGGGCCCGGAGGCAATGACCGCCGGCCCGACGTGATTGTCTATGTGAACGGCCTGCCGCTGGTCCTGTTCGAGTTGAAAAACCCCTACGACGACCAGCCCACGGTGGCCGATGCCATCAACCAGATCGGGCACTACCGCCACGAGATCCCGCAACTGTTCGACCACAACGCTGTGTGCATCGCCAGCGACGGGGTGACGACGCTGCACGGCATGTGGACGGCGGGCGCGGAGTGGTACGCGCCGTGGAAGAGCATCGATGGCGTGAGCATTGAGCGAGGGACCGTGGGCAGCATGAAGACGCTGGTCGAAGGGCTGATGCCCAAAGAGCGGTTGCTGGCGTATGTGCGAGATTTCATCGTGTTCGAGTCAATCGGCGCGGCGGGCGGGAAGATCATCAAGAAGGGGGCGAAGTACCACCAGTTCTTCGCCGTGCGGATCGGGGCGAAGAAGATCCTGGAGTCGGTGAAGGCCGGCAGCGCCGACAAGAGATTGGGCGTCATCTGGCACACCACCGGCTCGGGCAAGAGTTTGTCGATGTGCTTTTTGGTGGGGATGCTGCGACGGGAAACCGCGCTGAACAACCCGACCTTCGTGATCCAGGTTGATCGCACTGATCTCGACCAGCAGCTGCACGACCAGTTCGTCGCGGCCCGGTCGCTGGTGGGCGATGTCAGGCACGCCAAGAGCGTCGAGGACCTTCGCGGGCTGCTCCAGACGCAGGGCGGCGAGGTAATCTTCACCACGATCGAGAAGTTCGCCCTCAAGGAGGGCGAGGCCGACCATCCGGTCCTCTCGACGCGGGACAATGTAATCGTGATTGCCGACGAGGCACACCGGAGCCAGTATGGGTTTACCAAGGGCTTTGCGCGGTGGCTCGCCGCGGCACTGCCGAATGCGCGGCGACTGGGGTTCACCGGCACACCGATTTCGTTCAGCGGGGCGGACACGGTGGAGGTATTCGGCGACCTCATCCACGTTTACGACATCCGTCAGAGCCAGGATGACAAGGCGACCGTGCCGATCTTTTATGAGCCGCGTCAGATCAAGCTCCATCTGAACAAGACGGATGTGGATGCGGCGCTCGCCGAGATTGTTGAGGAGGCGGAAGACGCGGCGGTGCCGGTGGATGAGCTGGAACGCAAGAAGGGCCAGTGGGCCGCGCTGGCCAAGGCGGCGGGCTCGAAGGAGCGGATCGAACAACTGGCGGCGGACCTGCTGGCGCACTTCAAGGACCGCACCGCCACGCTCAAAGGCAAGGCGATGGTGGTGTGCATGGTCCGCGAGAACTGCGTGCGCCTATACGACGCGTTGCGGGCGCTGGGGGGGACCGGGTGTCCGGAGATCAAGATCGTGATGACGGGTGACCTCGGCAAGGACCCGGAGGAATGGAGCAAGGCCGGGCACCTGACGACCAAACAGCAGCGCGAGGCGATCAAGAAGCGGATGATCGACGCGGACGACCCGCTGTCGATGGTGATCGTTTGCGACATGTGGCTAACGGGCACGGACATCCCCTGCCTGCACACGCTGTACGTGGACAAGCCCATGAAGGGCCACACGATGATCCAGGCGATCTCTCGCGTGAACCGAGTGTTCAGTGATAAGCCGCACGGACTGATCGTGGACTACATCGGGATCGGCGATGAACTGCGGGCCGCGACCGCGAAGTATTCGGCCGGCGGCGAGGATCACGGGAAGCCCGCGGGCGGGCTTGATGAAGATGCGAGGCCGCTGTTCGTGGCGGCGATGGCCGAGGTGCGGTCAGTCCTGCCCGAAGGCGTGAACTACGGGGACTGGCGACGGCTCTCGCCGATCGCGCTGGAAGACCGTTACGCGGCGGTGTATGGGTATCTGACGAGCGACGACGACCTGCGGGACTACTTCCTCGACGCCGAGTTGCGGTTGACGAACGCGTTCTTGCTCGTCAAGCATCTGACCGATTGCCGCGCCAGCGCTGACGAGGTGATCTTCTGCCAACGCGTGCGGAAACAGCTCCTCAAGACGATTCGCGGAAGGGGACCGACCAGAGACATCGAGAAAGCCGTGCGGGACTTGGTAGACGACACCGTCGAGAGCGAGGGCGTCGTTGACATCTTCAAGGCCGCAGGGATCACACGGGCCGACATCTCGATCCTCGACGACAACTTTCTTCAGACGTTCAAGGACCGACCGCTCCCGGACCTTCGGCTCAAGTTGCTCGAGAAGCTGCTCGCAGACGAGATCCACATGCGGGCGAAGAAGAACCTGGCGAAGGCGAAGACGTTCCGTGAACTGCTCGAGGCCACGCTGCAGAAATACCACAACCGGCTCATCGACGCCGCCGCTGTGATCAAGGCGATGCTGGAGATCAAGAAGGACATGGAGGCGTCGGACCAGCGAGCGGGGCAGCTTGGGCTCGCCGAGGACGAACTGGCCTTCTACGACGCCGTCGCCACGAACTACGAGAGCGTGTACGGCGTGGACTTCTTGAAGGGGCTGATCCACGACGTGGTGCAGAGCATCAAGCGGAACCTCAAGGTGGATTGGACCGAGCCCCACCGCGAAGACGTGAAGGCGGCTGTGCGTGCGGCGGTGCGGCGAGTGCTCACCAAGCAGGGCGTCAAGACGGAAGACTTCGATCGGCTGCTGCCGGTGCTGATGGCGCAGGCCGAGGCGCTTTACGCGGAGTGGCCCATTGCGGCGTAAGCGGCGACCCGAAGTTGGACATCATGCATGAGCAAGACGCATCCACCCTTCGGCGACCTGATCCGCGAGCTTCGCCTCGCGAAGGGCTACAGCCTGCGTAAGTTCGCGACACTCGTCGGCATCAGCCCGACCTACCTCTCGCACGTCGAGCAGGGAAAGGTCGACACGCCGCCGACGGTCGAACGCGTGGCGAAGATGGCGGAGCTGCTCGGCGAGAACGCCGACGAGCTCATCGCGGCAGCCGGACGAATGCCCGAGGACCTCGCGCCGATCATCCGGCGCTCGCCCGAAGAGATGCCGAGCCTGCTCCGCTCCGCCGGAAGTCTCTCGCCGGAAGGCCTCAAGCAGCTCTTGGCGGCGGCGAAGCGGATTCAGCAGAAGGAGCGCGGGAAGGAATGAGTCGATGACCGCGACCCCCGGCACCGTGCCCTTCATTCCCGAGCCGCGCATCGAGCGTGCGGCATCCGATCTGCTTGCGCGGTGGGCCGCCGAACACGAATGGGTGCCCGCACCGCCCGTGCCGGTCGACGAGATCATCGAGATCCAACTCGGTCTACGTGTCGACTCCGATGATCTTCGCGGGAAGCTCGGCATTCCCGATGTGCTCGGCGCGATCTTCTTCCAGAGCAAGCGCATCCGCATCGACGACTCGCTCAACATCGAGGCGCATCCGCACCTGCTCGGCCGGTACCGGTGGACGCTCGCGCACGAAGGGGGCCATTGGGTCTTGCACCGCGAACTCCTCGGGTCTCCTGCGGCTGACGCCTCGCTCTTCGGTGATCTGGGAGCGCCGGAGTTCGTGTGCCGCTCGAGCTCGAAGCCGCCGGTCGAGAAGCAGGCGGACATGTTCGCCTGCTACCTGCTGATGCCAACCGATCTCGTGCGCAGCGCCTGGCGAGAGTGGCGAGGCGACTCGGAGTCGGTGTTCGTGACGGACCTTCGGGCCGACGCGCCTCCGACCGATACCGACGATGCCGTCGTCGATCGATTCATCCGGCCGTTCGCAGCAGCCTTCGAGGTTTCTCGCGAGGCGATGCGATACCGCGTGCACGATCTCGGCCTCGTGCTCCCGTCGCGCGACGGACTGCTCTTTGCCTGACCTTCTTCCGGTGCGGCTGCGTAGCCGTGCTGTTTACTGGTTGCCAAATCGGCAACGCCTTCTTCGGAGTTCTTCTGAATGCCAAGCAACATCGACCCTCGCACGACCATCCGCAAGTTCACGCAGCCGATCCTTCGCGACTTCCTTGGGCGCTACGACGGGCCGACCGACGTGCCGTGGGATACGGTGACGCGCTCGAACGTCGACCCGGTCTACGACGCGATCATGCGTCTCGACGACACTCGACGGAACCGCCTTCTCCGAATGCTCCGAGAGATCGAGGCGCTCTCCGACAAGGAGGCGGCGAGGGTTCTCTCCGAAGAGGTTCGACTCGGGCGTCCGGCGCTCCTCGCGCAGTTCGACGCCCTGACGACGCCGGCAGATCGCGCGGCCTGGGTGCTCGTGAACGACCCTCTCGCGTTCGAAGCGGCGGCGCACTTCGCCGAGGCGAAGCGCCTCGCGCGTGGTCGCTACTGGTGGTCGCGCAACGGACTCCCGAAGCGGGCACTCATCGTCACGCCCGAATCGAAGGAGGCGCTGAAGCAGGAGCTCGTCAAGCATTACCTCCACAAGGAGGGTCGCGGGAACGATGGCCACATCGGGCACTACGTCAGCACGGCAGACGGTTGCGAGTTCCTGTTCGCTGACCTCGAAGACCTGCCCGACGAGGACTGGACGCTTCAGAACGGAGCGCTCGTTCCTCGGCCCGGCTGCGCGACGTTTCCCGTGGTGTTCGCGTTCTCCCCGGCTATCGGGGTCCTCGCGATGTACTCGCAGGCGGATCGCGACGGACGCGGTCGCCTTCAACAGATCTTCGCCAAGGTCATGCTCGGCGAAGAGATCACGCCGGTGGAGCCGACGAAGCCGTCGCATCGGCTCTCCCATCTGCTCGATCGCACGCGGACTCTGACCATCGACCCGCTCGATCCCGTCGAAAGCCCGCGCATCACCCGCGTCCGTTTGGTGCCGATCGGCCGCACCAAGGACAAGGTGGAGCTGTCGGTCGACCCGGCGGGCGGGCGGAGCCTGATCTTCGATCGGATCAACGAATACCTGAACACGCAGCGACTCTCGGCGGATCGCGTCATGGTCAAGCTGCTGACGTTCCACGTCGACTTCCTGCCTGCGGCCAAGCGGCGCGCCAAGAGCATTCAGTTCGACGTCACGCCGCATTCCCACAACCTGAAGAGCAAGGACGATCAGGTCCGCGCGATCGGCGAGCGGTGCATCGCGCTGTGGGAGGTGCTCGATGCCTGATCCATTCAACATCGTGCTCTCTTCGTTCGACATCCCGGAACCGTGCTTCTCGTCAGCGGAGGTCGGCACGTGGCCGGGGCCTGACGTCGACGCGCTCGCGAAGCTCGACGTGCTCCGCGACGGCGGGACAGCGACGCACATCAGTTGTTCCGCCTGTGGCGACGGCCACGTCGAAGAGGTGCAGCGGATCGGTGACGACCAGCGGGCCCGCTTCTTCATCATCTGCCCGACAGCGGGGCGGGTTCGGGTGACCGTCGACGAACTGAAACAGTGGACGATCGGTGTCAATGCACTGGCCGATCACCTTGCTCGTGCGCTTGGAACCAAGGCGGCCACGTCGCTCGTCGCGGGTCGCCTCTGGCGACTGGCCACGACGAAGTGGGGCGAACGTGCCCGCGAGGTGCTTCTCGCGCGAGGCCTCTCGTGGGAGGACGCGGCGCAGGTGATCTCTCGCGTTCCTCGAGGTGGACCGCCCATCGTCCTTGTCGCGTCGCCAGCGCCCGCTCGCGAAATCTGGCGCGGCGTTCCTCCCGCCGTCGTCAGCCTGGCGCGCGTGCTCGAGTCCGACGGCGGAACGGTGAGCGTCAACGCGGTTCTGTTGAAGACGCTCGTCGATGAGGAAGACGTCGCCTCGCGGCGGCTGAAGGGCGTCGAGGTCGACGAGGAGACACTCGCTGGCATGGTTCGACGGGAAGCGGCCAAGCAGGCCAAGACGCAGTTGCCAGATGAGACGATGGCCGCACTCATCGGCGTGCACGGGACGAGTCGCAAGGCGCAGGCGGCGCTCAAGGAGGAGGGGATCGACGTGCACCACACGACGATCTACCGGGCGGGGAAGCGTGCGGGAGGCGCGAAGAAGCTGAGGCAGGAAGCACCGCTCCGCTCGGTCGAGAAGTCCGTTGCGTTGCAACGCCGCAACGGAAGGCGAAATCCGTAAACGTTGCGGAACTGGCGGTGCCAAGGGCACTTGTGGGGCCGGGCCAGCGTGGTCCGGCCCCATTTCGTTCCGATCCATGCAACGCCAGCCGGTTGGTCCGAAGGCCACCGGCATAACCCGACGGTCACCGACACGAGTCCGCGAGCCATCGTGACACCAGTCACGGCGAGGACATCGAGCGGCCCGCAGGGGGAACTGCCCGGCCTTCGGAGCTCACTTGAAGCCCGAAGCAATCGTCGAAGTCGTCACCAACCCGATCACCAGCAACCTCATCCGCAAGAAGGCACGTCAGATCGTCCGGCGCACCGGCTTCAGCCGGTCCGACCTTGCCGACATCGAGCAGGACCTCAGGGCGTACCTGCTCGAACAGCTTCCGCGCTTCGACCCGAGTCGCGGAACGCTCGCCAGCTTCGTGGTGCGCCTCGTCGAGACGCGCATCCGCCTCATCCTTCGCGATCGTCGCCTGATCTGTCGCGCGGCCGGATTCACTGCGGTCTCCTTCGAGCGTCTCGTCGTGAGCCGTGACGGCGAGCAGATCCGCGGCGAAGGGGTCGTTTCCGAGGCCGACCTTCATCGTCGGCTCTCGCGCGATGGCCGTACCCCTCCTGAGGACGCTGCGCTACGGGATGCGGTCGCGGCTCTTGTGGCGTCGCTTCCTGACGACATCGCAGAGTTGTGCCGAAGCGTCGCTCGGGACGGTGTCGCAGCGACCGCGCAGCGCCGGGACGTGTCCCGCCGCCAGATCGAGAAGGTGCTCCGTTCCCTGCGGGAGCGCTTCGAGATCGAGGGCTTCGACAAGTTCTGAGTGACGTAGCGGGCAAGTCCCTCGATCGCTGCATAGGTAGCCGGTGGGTGGACGCGTCGTCCATCCAACGGCCAACCTCTGGAGGCACCAACGACATGAACCGTGGCGTCTACCGATTCGACTTCGACCCTGTCGTTCCACCCATCGAGGCGGAACTCACATTGCACTTGGCTCTCATCGCCGTTGAAGGCCTGCATGGGGAGGCGAAAGTGCGGATGGATGCCTCGTATCACGTCGACGAGCCGCGACGCGCAATCTTCGTGGACGGCACCACGGATGTCGGCGACTCGCTCGTCCGCGTCTTCACGCGATTCCTCACCCGCGAGTTCGGCGATGCGGCGTTCCGCGTCCGTCGCGTGATCGCCATCGTCGCCGAGCGACGCGCGCCGGGGGAGCCGCTGTGCGCCGCCTCCTGAATCGACTCGTGACTCTCGGCCGCGCGCCGTCGGCCCCGCTCGTCCGCCTCGGTCAAGGCGACTACTGCCGCGACATCTGGCCCAAGGACACCAACGTGCCTGTCAACACCGAACACGCAGTCGATCTCCGCGTCCTGATCCGCGAGCCAGCGGACGTCTACCACGCCCGCAGCGGCGAGTTCCTCTCGTCGCACGCGCTCACCGAGTTCCGGCGCTGCCCATCTCTCTACCGCAAGCGAGAGCTCGGGCTGATCGCCGATCGCGACAGCGCGGCATTCACGGTTGGACGGGCGGCGCACGTCCTGATCCTCGAGGGTCGCGAGCGCTTTGAGACAGAGTTCGCCGTCGGCGGACCGATCAACGAGAAGACCGGCAAGCCGTTCGGCAGCACGACGAAGGCGTTCGCGGAGTGGGCGGAGAGGCTGGGAAAGCCCGCGATCGACGACGGGCAGGCCGCGATCATCGGCGAGATGGACGCGAGCGTGCATGCGCACGGGATCGCGTCCGAGCTCCTGTCGGACGGTGTCGCCGAGCGCGTGGTCCGCTGCGACTATCGCGGGCATCGCTGCCAAGGACGCTTCGACTGGATCAATCCCGATGGCGGGCGTGGCATCGTCGACCTGAAGACCTGCGAGAAGCTCGACTGGTTCGAATCCGACCTTCAGTCGTTCGGCTATCCGCATCAGCTTGCGTTCTACCGGGCACTGCTTGTCCAGGTGTGGCGCATCACGCTCCCCGTCCATGTCATCGCGGTCGAGAAGCGCGAGCCGTACCGAACCGGCGTGTGGTGCATCGCGCCGCGCGTCCTCGACCAGGCGCAGCGAGAGAACGAGCAGGCGATGGACGAGCTTGCGCAGTGCCGACGCACGGGCGTCTGGCCAACACGCTTCGAGTCGCTGCGGCGATTCGACCGTGCCTGAACCTCAACCCCACTCACGGAGAACCATGAGCCTCATCGCACAGGTATCGCGCGGCCGCATCGCCGCACCGCGTCGGGTCCTCGTCTACGGCGTGCATGGCATCGGCAAGAGCTCGTTCGCCGCGAGCGCCGAGAGGCCGATCGTCATCCAGACCGAGGACGGACTCGCCAACATCGACGTGGCCCGCTTCCCGCTGGCCACGAAGTTCGGCGACGTGCTCGCTGCGCTTGGCGAGCTCTACACGGAAGAGCACGAGTACCGCACCGTCGTCATCGACTCGCTCGACTGGCTCGAGCGCCTCATCCACGCCGAGGTCTGCACGAAGCGCGGCGTCGAGACGATGGAGGACGTCGGCTATGGCAAGGCCTTCACCTTCGCGCTCACGCAGTGGCGCGAATTCCTCGCCGGGCTCGACGCGCTGCGCAACGAGCGCGGGATGCAGGTGATCCTCATCGCGCACGCCGCGATCGAGAAGTTCGCCAACCCGGAGACTGAGACGTACGACCGCTACGCGCCGCGGCTCCAGAAGCTCGCGAGCGCGCTCGTGCAGGAGTGGTGCGACGAGTGCTTGTTCGCCACCTACCGCGTGCTCACCCGGACGAGCAGCGAGGGCTTCGACCGCAAGCGCGTCCAGGGCATCGGCACCGGTGAGCGCGTGCTCCGAACGACCGAGCGGCCGGCGCATGTCGCCAAGAACCGGCTCGCGATGCCCGACGAGATCCCGCTCGACTTCGCCACCTACGCCGCGTTCGCGCGCGGCGAGCAGCCCATCATCACCAGCAACGACACCAACTCTCAGGAGAACTGACCCATGCCAAGTCTCAACGGATTCAACGCCAACGACGTCGACCCCAACGTGGGCTTCGAGCCCATCCCCGCAGGCAAGTACCTCGTGCTCATCGTCGACTCGAAGACGAAGCAGACGAAGAACGGCGCGGGCGAGTACCTGCAGCTCGAGTTCGAGATCGTCGACGGTCCGTACAAGGGCCGCAAGGTGTGGGAGCGCCTGACGCTCAAGCACCCGAACGAGACGACGGTGAAGATCGCGAAGGGGAACCTCTCCGCCATCTGCCGCGCCGTCGGCGTCATGAAGCCCAACGACAGCGTCGAGCTTCACAACATTCCGATCACGATCGTCGTCGGGCTCAAGAAGCGCGAAGACAACGGCGAGATGACGAACGTCGTGAAGGCGTTCGAGAAGCGAGAGAGCGCAGCGGCAGCGCGGCCGTCCGCCGTCTCGGGTTCGTCGCCGCCGTGGAAGCGATGAGCGAGCGATGGCCCGCCGTGTCCTCACGCTTCCCTATCCGCCGAGCGTGAACCGCTACTGGCGGCACGTCGGACCGCGCGTCCTCGTCAGCCGTGAGGGGCGGAGCTACCGCGAGCGCGTGCGCTCCCTCCTTGCGGCGACGGGGACACCGACATTCACAGGACGACTGTTCATGACCGTGACGCTGCATCCTCCCGATCGCCGCAGACGTGATCTCGACAACCCGCAGAAGGCGGTTGGCGACTCGCTCAAGCACGCCCGCGTCATCCGTGACGACTCGCAGATCGACGACTGGCACATCGTCCGCGGTGCGCCCGTGCGCGGCGGTGCGTGCATCATCGAAATCACGGAGGTCGGCTGAATGGAACTGCGCCCGTACCAGCGCGAGGCCGTTGAGGCGGTCTACGAACATCTCCGTGCTCGCGACGACAACCCATGCGTCGTCCTTCCGACGGCCGCTGGCAAGACGCCGGTGATGGCGACGATCTGCCGCGACGCGGTGCAGGTCTGGAACGGCCGCGTGGTCATCCTCGCGCATGTGAGGGAACTCCTCGAGCAGAGCGTCGAGAAGTTGCTGGCCATCGCGCCCGATCTTCCTGTCGGAGTCTTCTCCGCTGGCCTGCGTCGTCGCGATCTCGGGTACGCGGTCACCGTCGCGGGCATCCAGTCGATCTGGAAGCGTGCGGGCGATCTCGGCACGGTCGACCTCGTGATCGTCGACGAGGCGCATCTCATTCCAGCCGAGGACGACGGCATGTACCGATCGTTCCTCGCCGACGCCAAGCTCGTCAACCCGGCGCTCCGCGTGGTCGGCCTGACGGCGACGCCGTACCGGCTCAAGTCGGGCGAGATCTGCTCACCGGAGAACGTGCTCAACCACGTCTGTTACGAGATCGGCGTGAAGGAACTCATCGTGCAGGGCTGGCTCAGTCCGCTCCGCACGAAGGCCGGATCGCAGCGGCCCGACTACGAGGGCCTGCGCGTTCGCGCGGGCGAGTTCGTTCCGGGCGAGGTCGAGGATCTCATGGACGACGACTCGCTTGTCCAGGCGGCGTGCGCCGAGATCATCGCCGAGGCCGTTGACCGTCGCTCGATCCTGATCTTCACGAGCGGCGTGCGGCACGGTCGTCATGTCGTCGACGTGATGCGCGAGCGCCACGGCGTCGAGTGCGGCTTCGTCTGCGGCGACACGCCGTCGGCGGAACGCGCCGCGATCCTGAAGCGATTCCGATCTGGCGAGCTTCGCTACCTCGCGAACGTCAACGTCCTCACCACGGGCTTCGACGCGCCGAACGTGGACTGCGTCGCGCTCCTGCGCCCGACCATGTCCCCGGGGCTCTTCTATCAGATGGTTGGAAGGGGCTTCCGACTGCACCCGGGCAAGGCCGATTGCCTCGTCCTCGACTTCGGCGGGAACGTCCTGCGGCACGGACCGGTCGACGACATCCGCGTGGCCCGCGAGGACCGTGGCGACGGCGAGGCGCCCGCGAAGCAGTGTCCGCAGTGCAAGGCGCTGGTCGCGACCGGCTATGCGAACTGCCCGCAGTGCGGCTTCGAGTTCCCCGAGAAGCAGCGCCAGCAGCATGACGCGTCGGCAACGAGCGAGGGCATCCTCAGCGGTCAGGTGACGCGCACCGAGGAGACGGTGAAGGAAGTCGCGTACTGCTTCCACACGAAGCGAGACGATCCGGATGCACCACCGACGTTGCGCGTCGAGTACCGCGTCGGCTTCAACCGCTGGCACCGCGAGTGGGTCTGCTTCGAGCACGACGGCTACGCGCGCAGTAAGGCCGAGCAGTGGTGGACCGCGCGCTCGCGCGAGGCGGTGCCCCGCACCGTCGACGAGGCGGTCGACCTGGCCAACGCCGGCGCGCTTGCGCCGACCCTCGCCGTCACCGTCGAGAAGCGAGCGGGCGACAAGTTCGACCGCATCGTGAGCCACTCGCTCGGCGACCGGCCGCCGCGACTCGAGTCGGACGAAGGCCTGCCCGCGACGGTGCCGTCGTCGTCACCGCTTCTCGGCATCCCTGACGACGAGATCCCGTTCTGATGAGCAGCTCGACGAGCATCCTCCTCGCCGCGGCTTTCGCCTACACCGCGAGGGGCTTCTGCGTGGTGCCTGTTCCGGCGGGACGCAAGGGCCCGATCCGCATGGGCTGGCAGGACCTTCGTCTCGGTCCCGATGAGTTGCCGCTCCACTTCAACGGCACCGGCAACATCGGGCTCCTGCTGGGCGAGCCGAGCGGCCATCTCGTCGACATCGATCTCGATTGCGACGAGGCGATCGAGCTCGCCGACGAGTTCCTGCCTAACACCTCCGTCGTCACGGGCAGGACGAGCGCGCCGCGGTCGCACCGCTGGTATGTCGCCGAGGGGGTGCGCACCAAGAAGCACGTCGATCCCGTCGACCGCAGCAGCATCGTCGAGATCAGGAGCACGGGAGGCCAGACACTCGTCGGACCGAGCGTGCATCCTTCGGGCGAGCCCTACGAGCACCTCGACGGCGTGCCGCCACAGGTCGATGGCGCGGAACTCGCGGCCCAAGTGGCCGCGTTGGCCGCCGCCGTCGTGGCCCGGCGGCACCCGGGGCTTGCCTCCGAGTTGGCCGCACCGGCCGAACGTGGGCCAACGTCGCGAGCCGTGGGGGACCCCCACGACGACGACCGACTCCTGCGTCGAGCCGAGGCCTACCTCGACCGGATACCGCCCGCGATCTCGGGGCAAGGCGGGCACGGTGCGACCTACGCCGCAGCGACGGCGCTCGTGCACGGCTTCGGACTCGACCCCGACCTCGCCTATCGCCTGCTCACAGAGCGCTACAACGCGCGATGCGTGCCGCCTTGGTCGGACGCGGAGCTCCGGCACAAGATCGACGACGCCGCGACCAAGCCCCATGACCGCCCGCGCGGATGGCTCCGCGATGCCGCACCAGCCGAGGCGTGCGACGTCGATCTGTCGAACTTCGGTGCGGTCGCGAAGGACCCGGACGACGGAGGGGACGAGGAGGATGCGCGAGCGCCCAACGATCCCGGGCCGCTCTCGCTGAGCCTCCTGCACGTTCCCGGCTTCATCGCGGAGCTGATGGACCACACGCTGTCCACCGCGCCGTATCCGGAGCCGGTGATGTCCTTCTGCGGGGCGCTCGTCATGCAGGGCTTCCTCGCCGGGCGCAAAGTGCGCGACGCGAGCGACAATCGAACGAACCTCTACGTGCTCGCCCTCGCCAACTCCGGCGTGGGAAAGGAGCACCCGCGCAAGGCGAACTCGAACCTGCTCGCGGCGACCGACCTGATCGAATCGATCGGCGACGGTCTCGCCAGCGGCGAAGGCATCGAGGACGCGATGTTCATCCACCCGTCGAAGCTCTTCCAGACCGACGAGGTCGACGGACTCATTCAGGCGATCAGCAAGGACAAGGACGCCCGCCACGAGCGGATCATGACGGTCCTGCTCAAGATGTTCACGGCGGCGAACTCCGTCTATCCGATGCGGGTCAAGGCGGGGAAGCAGAGTCCAGGCGTGATCGACCAGCCATCGCTCTGCCTCCTCGGCACGGCGGTGCCGAAGGAGTTCTACGCCGCGCTCTCGCCGCGCATGCTGAGCAACGGTTTCGTCGCCCGCATGGTCGTCGTCGAGGCCGGCAGGCGTGGCCCGGGTCAGGACGTCGAGCCCCGTGACATCCCCGACCGCCTGCTGGATGTCGCACGGCGATGGTCGGCGTTGGTGCCCGGATCTCGGAGGGGCAACCTGCAGGCGTGGCATCCCAAGCCGCTCCTCGTTCCGCACGACGACGCGGCCCTTGCCATCCTTCGCGAGTTCCGCGAGCAGGCCGATGCCGAGTATGCCGTCGCCGAGGGCAAGGACGACACCGTCGGGATGTCGATCTGGGCGAGGGCCAACGAGAAGGCGAGGCGTCTGGCTCTCGTCCACGCGTGCAGCGAGCGACCCGCCGAACCGCTGATCGGCCCCGATGCCGCTCGATGGGCGATCGCATTCGTCGACCACCTCACGCGGCGGATGCTCTTCAAGGCGGCCGAGCACGTCGCCGAGAGCGACTTCGAGTCCCGGTGCAAGCGCCTCGTCGCTGTCCTTCGGGAGTGGCGACGCAAAGGCGGAGACGCGTGGATGCCCTTCTGGCGCATCAACCGTCGCCTTCCGTGGAGCGAACGAGATCACGAGGAGATCCGCCAGACGCTGCTCAACCAGCGCGTCATCGACTTCGAGACGCAGTCGACCGGCGGCACGCCGAAGCGGCTCTACCGGCTGCGCGCGTCGACCGCCCATTGCGCGCGCTACGAGGCGTCGTCGGGCCTTCCGAAGGGGGGTGCGCCATGAGGTCGTTGCGCCCGTTGCTCGTCGGTTGCGCTGTCGGCGCGCAACAGGTTTGGGCTGGAAGGGATGAGACAACACAAGAGAAACACACTCTCTCTCAACCTATTGACCTGTTGCCCGC
>Ga0163150_10003129_pt1 | contig 23892 bp, 13 predicted proteins | sample OliLakLV19P2IB_FD_148628 | JGI IMG/M metagenome (GOLD analysis project Ga0163150, IMG submission 148628) | Freshwater microbial mat bacterial communities from Lake Vanda, McMurdo Dry Valleys, Antarctica - Oligotrophic Lake LV.19.P2.IB | ecosystem: Environmental > Aquatic > Freshwater > Lake >...
AAGTCGGCGTCAAGAACAAACGCCTCCTCGCCGCCTGCAGCGAAGAATACCTGGAGGAAGTCTTGTTCGACACGTAACTTATGACGCAATCGCCCTGGGTAGATCCCCGATCTCACACGTGTATTTCAGCTCGACGTTGCGAACTTTGGGCGTCTCGGACGCGCCGAGCACTTTGGGCGCCTCGGTCTTCTTCGTTTCCGCTTTCGCGGGCTCCGCGCCGGCGACGCGCGATGCAATGCACGCAAGCGCGATCAAGAGCACATGTCGTAAGAGGGCGGGCGACATAGCAAGGCTCCTTGTTTGTCGGCGTGGAGGAACTAACCGACCGCTTGGCTAACTTCCTGTGAATGTAGGATCGCGACCGTGTGGCGTCAAATTTCGCGGGCATGGGGTAGTGGGTCAGTCTAATCGGAAGATTTTTGGGCACTGGGCCAGTCTGAAATTGGATCTCCTTTCCAAACGCGCCATAGTCTCAGCAGATATACTCTAAATCTCAGAGCGCTGTAAATCAGGATCGGGCTGGCGATGGCGATGTACGCGTAGGCCCTGGCTGGAGACATATGAAATCGCGGGTTGGGAAAATGCTTGTCGTACTCCACTATCGAGCTAATGATCGTGCCGGCTGACAGGTATATCGCCATAATGTAAAACATCAACGCGCAAAGCGGCCCACCACTTGTGAGCACCTTGTCTGTCAGGTTTTTTGTTTTGCTGGCCATGATGTCGCTGGTACGGACTGGACAGATAATCGCTCCGTGGCATAATTAGAGCATGCCTAAACGCTCAAGCAAGAAGAAACCGGCCGACCACCAACAGTTAGCCCGTCGCGTCCTAGACGCCGTGGTGCCGGATGCCGAGCCGGCAAAGAAAAAGAACCCGGCTGCCGTGGCCCTGGGGAAGTTAGGAGGGCTCAAGGGCGGCAAGGCCCGCGCCGCGAAGCTGTCGCCCGCAAAACGCAAGGCCATCGCCAAAAAGGCCGCCTCTATTCGATGGCATCGCCCTCAATAGTCGCAGACTCATAGACTCCAGATTCTTCTTGGGTGTCTAGGTCATTGTAGGCGATTCTCATTATCTCAGATGCGTAGAACGACCTAGGTCGAATGCCGGGCAATTCTGTCAGAATTCCAACTTTGACAAGCCTCACGATGTCCGACCTGGCAGTCTGATATTCAACTGAGAATTCTGGATGTGGGTCAGTCTGAATTCTATTGGTTGGGTGCCTGGGGTTGAGCGCAGCGAACCCCCAGATTGGCAAGCGTCTGTGGGCTCACTTCGTTCGACCACAGGCACCCGAATTCAAACTGACCCAATACCGGGCCTGGCCCTTACGGTTATGCTTTCCGGCTGAGAATCGGCATCCGCGAGGCGCCGATCCCCGTTTCTTCATACGCTCTGACACATCGCAACCTTCTCTTGATCCCCTGATCTGACTGGCATTCTGAATCGCCAGGAACGATAATGGCCTTGCGAACAGGCGGGAACGAAGCAGCAGCGAATAAGAGCTGAGGCGGCAGGTCCATGAGCAGCGACGACGAATCTTATGTGCTGGTCGTGTGCCCGATGTGTACGGCCCGCTTGCACCCGCGGCGCGAGCTGGCCGGCAAGCGGGTTCGCTGCCCCGATTGCGGCGTGGCGGTGCGCGTGCCGACCGAAGCGCAGAAGAAGCAACAAGCCCGCCGCACGGCCAGTGTCGGTGAGTATCGCGTGTTCGACGCGGGCGTCTCCGAGATCGATGAGCCCGAATGCTTCCTATTGCTCTGCCCGACTTGCGGCTCGCGGATGCACCCCAAAGTCGAGCTGGTAGGCAAGCGCGTGCGCTGCCCCGACTGCGAGCGGCCCGTGCTGGTGACGCCGCCGGCGGAACCGATCGCAGTGAAGGTGCGGCCGACGCCGGGTGAGTACGGAGTTGGCGAGACGCCCATCGAGCGACCGGCGATCAACGTCGAACTGCTGCGCTCGCGTGGAACCCTCGAGCCCCATCCCCTGCCGCCGCCGCCTCCGAGGTTGTGGTACTACGACGGCGTTCTGTCGTTTCCGTGGCGAAGCGAATCGATCGCCCGTTGGTTGATCTTGTCGCTGCTGGCCTTAGTGACCGACGGCGTGACCACGTACCTGGTGGCGGTGTCGCCGGTGTTCCAGCAGGGATTCGACATGGATCGAAGCTCGCTGCTCGCGGGCCCCTTTCTGATGATGATCGCCGGACTCGTGTGGGCGTACATGATGTTTTACGCGGCCAATTGCGTCTTCTCCGTGATTCGCGACACGGCCGCTGGCGCCGACGAGGTCACCGATTGGGGCGACAGCGATCTGACCGAAGGCATCTGGCGGCTGGTGTTTCTCGCCGTGCCAGTCATATCCGCGGGAAGCTTAGGGTTCGGCGTGATGTTCCTCGGGGCGCTTATTTGGCCCACGGGCGCCATTTGGTTGGGTCTGGCCGCCGGCGCAATGGTCGCGCCGATCATGGTCTTGTCGATCGTCGACAACAACTGGATCTTCGGACTATTTTCTGGCACTGTGTTGCGCGGCGTGAAGACCGCATGGCGCGGTTGGTTGGTGTTTTATGGCGTGTCCGGCCTGCTGATCGTCGCTTGGACTGCGATAACCATCGTGGGCACGACTCTCTCCGCCCAAATCGAATCGCCGGTGCTGAAGACAACGGCGCTCATTTTCACCGTGCTGGTGACAGCGCCCCTGTGGGCCGCGCTGGTGCTGATTCTGGCCCGACTACTGGGGCGTCTGGCATGGTACGCGGCCAATGTGCTCGACGAAGCGCACCAGCGGGAATTGGCCGAGGCGACGGCCGACATGGACGAATAGCCGTTTTCGCCACCAACTTACGTCATTCCCGCGAAAGCGGGAATCCAGGGACTCGGGAAGAGCGGTTTCGAAACAGGCTGGTGCGCGGCGATTGTAAATCTAGTCGTGCAGGGCCGGCTTGCGATTCACTGGATTCCCGCCTGCGCGGGAATGACGGCCATGATGCCCCCTCCAACTCAACGCCACCATCTCAACGCCTCGGACGCTCAGGACTATGAGGACACGTGCCTACCATTGAAGGATTGAGGCAGGAGTTCTTAGTCGCGCCGGCCGCCGGCCCGCATGACGAGATACAAGAGGGTCATCAACGCTTGCAGCGTCGCCGCGACGTACGTCCAGGCGGCCGCGTCGAGCACTTTGCGGACTTCGACCAGGCCTTGCTGATCGACGATGCCCAGCGCTACGAGTTGGTCCTTGGCCCGCGTACTGGCGTTGAACTCCACCGGCAGGTTGACCAGTTGGAAGAACACGACCCCGGCAAACAGCGCGATGCCGGCCCACATCAACCAGCTCAACCAAGGCGCCAACATGCCGATGAAGAACAAAATCATGCTAAAGCCGCTGCCGAAGCTGGCCACCGGCACCGCCGCGTTGCGAATCGCCAAAGGCGCATAATGGGCCGCGTCCTGGATGGCATGCCCCGCTTCGTGCGCGGCGATGCCGACCGCGGCTAGCGTATGATTCTGGTAGACGTCGGCGCTGAGACGCAGGACCTTTTCGCGCGGGTCGTAGTGGTCGCTCAACTGGCCGGGAATTTGCTCGATCACGACGTCATTCAGCCCCGCCGAATCGAGCACGTGCCTGGCCGCCGCCGCGCCGCTTAAGGAAGCCGGCAGTTGCTGGGCCGCCGCGTATGCGGAATGCACCCTCATCTGCGCCCACAGGGCCAGCAGGAGCGCCGGAGCAAGGAACGGCAAGTACATCGGGTCGAAATGCATGAACATGTGTGGCTATCGGTTGGTTAGTGGTTTTCCTAGCGGGACAGCAGGCGCCAGCGAGCTCCGTTGTTGAGATGGGCGAGGCTTCCCAGCTTCGGAGTTGTACCAGGCATCTCTTCGTTCGCGAGAGCTGCAATATTGTACGCGTGCCGACTAGGAGTGGTTTATTGAAACGCCAGTTCAACGCTGCGATCTTATTTCGGCAAAAGGAGTTGCGGCCAGTCGCAATTCGTCAAAACAGGCATCCCACAAGGAAGTGTGCCGGTAGTCGGTTTGTAGGACGCGCCGCCGTTCACAAAAACTGCCTATTTTACCCAGCCGGTTGGCTTGAGGGCGTTTTGCGTGGTATGTTCCTTTCGGTGAGAAACTGCGAAGTGGCGATCACGGAGGTCGCGCTTCCCTGCTGGTGCAAAGGACTGCTCCCACCGCGGCATCCCCTGCGCCGCAAAGAGCTCGCTCCCATGTCTGCTTGTTGCCCGTTGGTCGTACGGCCAATCGTTGCGTCTTCGTTATCCCTCGCTCTGCTGCTGCCGCTTGTCACTGCCGGTTGTGGGCAGTCTTCGGCCGACGTCAACCCGATTGTCGGCGACGCTGCGACCGTATCCTTGCCGGCGCAGCTTCCCAGCGACGATCAACTACGGCAGCAACTCGACGAGGCGATTGCCATCACCGCCAGTCGAACCCTCGTGGCCGACGACAACGCCGCCTGGCAAGTCGTACACGGCATTCTGGCCTTCGGCCCCGATCTGAAAGTACAGGTCAACGGCAAGGAGCTCTCCGCGCAAGAGTACCTGCTCTCAGGCGGCAGGCTGAAGGGCTGGATCCTCTCGCAGGGCGACAAGGGGGTCGAATCGTTGCTCGAAGCCGGCTCGAAGACCGGTCAGGGGCACGAAGACCAATGGCTGGGCTACCTCTCGCTCAGCGGACTGAAGGCCGACACGCCCATCAAGGTGGGCGATAAAACCTACAAGGTGATCGATCTCCTCACGCAAGCGCAGTGGGACATCTACCCCGGTATGGAATCGACCTGGACGTTGATGGCGCTATCCTCGTATTTGCCCATGGACGTGAAGTGGAAGAACAAGCGTGGCGAGGACTGGACGATCGATCGCGTGGTGAAGATGGAGGCCGAGCAAGACATCGCCCGCAGCGCCTGCGGCGGCACACACCGCCTGGTCGGCCTGACCGTGGCGGTCAATCGGCACGTGAAGGAAGGCGGCCCACTGATCGACGGCTGGAAAGCGGCGAACGATCAGATCCGCGGCTTCATCAAATTGGCGCAAGACAACCAGCAAGCCGACGGCACGTTCTCAACGAACTATTTTCTGGTTCCGGCGCAAAACTCACCCGACGTGGGCGAGCAAATCGGCACGACGGGCCACACGCTGGAGTTTCTGGCCTTGGCCATGACCGACGACGAGCTCAAGCAACCCTGGCTAACCCGCGCGGCCGCCCGGCTGTGCGAGCTGGTCGTCGAGACCAAGGACTTTCCGCTGGAGTGCGGCGGCTTGTATCACGCCTCGCGGGGAATGAAGCTCTATCGCGAGCGACGATTTGGACCACCGAGTGCACCCGCCCAACCGATGCGTGGTGAGCCGAAGTCTGGCGATCCCACGTCGAATGGACCCGCGATCACACCAGTGGCCGAAACGAAAGCCACGCAGCGGTAAGCACGGCGTGGGGACGGGCGTCTCGCCCGCCATGACCTGCCATTCCACTTCGCAGCCGTCGACGTACGTCAATTGATACGCGAATAACCACTTACGTTACTGCGCGGGAATGACGGTCACGATGACTCCTCCAACTGGACGGCTCGGACGCCTGCGATCGCGAGGACAGGTGCTGCCAATGGAAGGTTGAGTTAAGGGCTCTCAAGTGTTCACGGCTTCGCCGTGGACTTCTCGTCTGTCCCTTGCTTCTTTTCCTTCGGCTCGGATTGCGTTTTCTCTTGCGGCGGATCGTTGGCTGGCGGGGCATCCTTGTGGGCGTCGCCCGGCGGCTTGGGTTTCGTATCCGCCTGCGCCGGCTGCTGCACAAATCGCACCTGCCCTTGCGGCCCGCCGATGATGCTTGCTCCGCGAGCATCGTAGACGACGATTGCGCCGGCATCTCCGTGTGCGATCAGATCGACCAGCGGATGGCCATCGTCGGTCTTGGTTGCGATCCGCCCACGTTTGCCTTCGGGGTCGGCGGCCAAGGTAACCAGCGGCGCACCGTTGGCGCCGAAAACCTCGAGACCGCCCGCGTGAAGCTGCGTCGCCCCCAATCGCACCATCTCGTTGCCTTGGGCGTCGACCACGGCCAGGCTCCGGCACACGACGCTCTGGACGTCCACCGACTTGAGCATCTTGTCTTTGAGCACGATGCCCAAGGTCAATAGCAGCAGCGGATAAATGGTCCAACGTTCGTAATCGCTCATGTTCTACTTTCTTCGCGAATGAGAGCCGGGGGAGCGAGGGATTTCGGATTGCGGCAGTGCCCCAGAGTGGGCGGTCATGAACCGCTTGTGTGGGGCCGCATAAGGGCCGCCTTCCCTGGGCTTACTTCTCGCTATTGTTTTCTGTCTACTGTCGTCTGCGTACCGCCTACTACTTGATCGGCGAATAATCGGTCGGCTTCAAAAACTGCGACGTGACTTTGCCCACGAGCGGGCCGTTCTTGTGCGATTCCTTATGGACGGCCTTCCACTCGGGATCGTCCAGGAAGGCTTTCCACGATTTCTCGCGGGCTTCGCGACTGGGGTAGGCCAGCATGTAGACCAGCGTGTTGGCGGCCTCGGGTCCGTCGGTCGGCGTCCAGTAACCCACCAGCGTCATGCCGTGCTTCTCGAACAGTCGGTTGGTGTGGTCGCGAAATCGTTTGTGCAAATCGTTCATTTTGCCTTCGTTCGCGACGTAGGTGCGGAGCTCGAAAAACCGCTCGGTCTTGGGCTTGGCATCTGCCTTGGGCCTATCTTCGGCCTGAGAGAACAGCCCCGCGCTACTCAACACAGTAACGGCCAGCACAATTCCTGCGAGCAGGACTGTGGGCCGAAGTGAACGGATGGCGTTTGAGAATCGTTGCGACATAGGGAGTCTCCTGATTTGGTTGTCGGGCATGACGGGGTCGGACGACCGACTCGGCCGGCATTATCGTCGCTGCGGATCGAAGCCGAAAGGGGATGCGCATTCGTTTGCCGTTTGTAGTGATCGCCTTCATGCGGTCCGGGCGCCTGCTCGTTGGCGTCGCGCAACACTCCTTCCCCAGGCGCAACCCATCCTCAGAGATCTCCGAACCCGTTCGATTCGGGTCACTACAAGCACTGAGAGCCCCTAACTCAACCTTCCAACACGCCGTCATTCCCGCGCAGGCGGGAATCCAGTGCATCGCAAGACGACCATGCACCACAAAATTTACAACCGCCGAACACGGGTCTCTTTCGCAACCACCCTCCCCGAGTCCCTGGATTCCCGCCTGCGCGGGAATGACGTCCGAGTCGTAGAGTTAGGGGCTCTAAGGCACCCGCCGATTCAGCTTGCAATTGGCCGCGCGACTGCGATACAATCGATCAACCGCCTTGGATGCGTTCCCGCCCCGCCTCCGGTGTCCGGAACCGTTGACCGCCAAGAGCACGTTTTTGGAAAGTCGCTGCCGGTCAACGGTTCCTGACACCCTCGCCCAAGCAATCCGGCCTCATACACGACCCAACGCGATGATGAATCCCGATCGCCCCTGCGCTCCTTTCCACGATGCCCGGCGAATCAGCCGCCGGCAGGCGCTGGAAGCCGGCGGGTTGGGACTCTTGGGGCTGGGGCTGGCCGATCTTTGGGCCGGCCGGGCCATCGCCTCGCCGCAGGCGTCACAGGACGCCTCGCAATCGGCCGGCTTCGGCCGCGCGAAGGCCTGCATCTTCATCTTTATGTGGGGCGGGCCGAGCCAGCTCGACACGTTTGACCTTAAGCCCAACGCGCCGGCCGAGGTTCGCGGCGAGTTCAAGCCCATCTCGACCCGCGTGCCGGGCATGCAGATCTGCGAGCACTTTGGCATGGTCTCGCAAGTGGCCGACAAGTTGGCGATCATCCGCTCGCTGCACCACACCGATCCCGCCCACCTTTCGAGCGGTCACCTGGCGCTCACGGGACACCTGGCGCCGGTCATCAATAGCGATGCCGAACCCCCCAGCGAGCGCGACACGCCCCACTTGGGCTCGGTCGTGGCGCGGCTCTCAACGCGACCCGCCGCGCTGCCCACTTTCGTGAGCATGCCTTGGCTCGCCTATCATCCGGCTGCACCCGGCGGGCGAGCGCCGGGACAGAACGCCGGCTGGCTCGGTCACAAGTTCGATCCGCTCTTGCTCACGGGCGATCCGAACGATGCGAAGTGGAAAGTCCGCGAGCTGGGCCTGCCCGATGACATTCCCTTGGCACGCTTGGAGAGCCGCCGCGCGCTACTGGGCTCAATCGACGTGCAACGTGCGGCCCTGGGCACGACGGCCGCCAGCGGCGTGGGAGCTTACAAGCAACAGGCCTTTGGATTGCTCGGCTCGCAAGAAGCACGGCGGGCCTTCGATCTGTCGCAAGAGCCCGAGCAGATCCGCGAGCGTTACGGCCGCAACATTCATGGACAGTGCGTGCTGTTGGCACGGCGGCTGATCGAGCACGGCGTGCCCTTGGTAAGCGTCAATTGGCACAACGACGGCCAAAACTTTTGGGACACACACCAGCGGAATTTCATTCGGCTCAAAGGCGACTTGATTCCACCGGCCGATCGAGCGCTTTCGGCGTTGCTCGAAGATTTGGACCTGCGCGGCTTGTTGGACGAGACGATCGTGGCCTGGGTGGGCGAATTCGGGCGCTGCCCGCGGATCAACTCGGCGAGCGCTGGGCGCGAGCATTGGCCTCGTTGCTACAGCGGCTTGCTGGCCGGAGGAGGCATTCGCGGCGGCGCGATCTACGGCGCGAGCGATGCACAGGCCGCGCATCCGGCCGAGCATCCTGTTTCGCCGCAAGATTATTCGGCTACGATTTTTCACGCCCTGGGAATCGCGCCGCACGGTGCGCTCGAAGATCGCTTCGGCCGGCCGATAAGAATTTGCGAGGGGACGCCAATCACGGGGCTGTTTGGATAGACGTTTGAGATGAAACAAACGCGCCAAGCCTAGGGGAATCCACCACCCGCCACCGACCGATTTTGTTTGACAACCCCCCGCGCCGCGGTTTAAGGTCATGGAGTAGTGGGGCATGCGTCGCGCTGGCTGATGGCCGCTCTCACCCGAATAGGGGGCCGCCAGGCAGCGCGACGCCCACGCCGTGTAGCAATTAGTGCGACCGTCACGCACGCCGCGAAAGCGGTTGTGTCCCGCCTGGAGGTCGCAATGGTTGCCCGCCCGACGCGCTTTCGACAACCAGTAGCGCACAAGGTCCCACCTGCAATGACGCGACTCATGCGAGCCACTGCCAGCGTCTGGACGATGGACGTGTCCCTCGTCTGCTTCGGTTTGTTTCTATGCGCGGTTATTGGAATCGTGGCCGCCGGCACCGCGTTGGCCGACCCGCCGTCGCTTTCCTATTGCCTGCCCGCCGCGGCCGCACCCGGCAAGGCCACCGACATCAAGTTCATTGGCGGGAACCTGGCCGGAGCGACCGGCATGTGGTCGAGCCTGCCGACCTGTGCGCACGAAATGACGCCGGGCGTCGAGCAAAACGGCACGAAAGCCGACCAGGTGACTTATCGGCTCACGTTGCCATCCGAAGTGCCCGTGGGCATTTACGGCGTGCGACTGGCCACGACCGAGGGCGTGTCGAACGTCCGCCTGCTAATGGTCGACGACTTGGCGAGCGTTGCCGACAACGGCGCCAACAAGTCGGTCGCCACGGCCCAAGAGCTTTCGCTGCCCGTGGCCGTCGATGGCTTTTGCGAGGCCGAGTCCTACGACTTCTACAAATTCACCGCAGTGGCGGGGCAACGCGTGAGCTTGGAATGCGTCGCGCGGCGGCTCGGTTCGCAGCTCGATCCGGTGATCCGACTTCTGGATTCCGTCGGGCATGAGTTGGCCTACAGCGACGACGAACCGGGCATCGGCGCCGACTGCCGGCTGGCCTACCGCATCAAACAAGCGGGCGTATACTTCGTCGAGATCCGAGATATCCGCTACGTAGGTGACGCGAATCACCGTTACCATCTGCGGATCGGCGATTTCCCGTTGGCCACCACCACCTATCCGATGGCCGGCAATAAACAAGCTACTTCACGTTTGGTCTTCTGTGGACCCGATGCCGATGGGCTGCCTCCCTTGAACTTGGTCGCCGCGGCGAGCGTTCCAGGCGATCAACTCCCACTTTCGGCCAAGTATGCCGATGGGCAGGGGTCGGCATTCGTTCGCGCCGCTGCCAGCCGATTGTCGGAACAGATTGAGCTTGAGCCCAATGACACGCCCGAAAAAAGCTCGCCGCTGAATTTGCCCGGTGCGATCAATGGCCGCTTTGAACAGGCCAACGACCGCGACTATTTCCAGTTCGACGCCAAGAAGGGGCAGCGGCTGATCTTTACCGGCCGCACCCGCAGCCTGGGCTCGCCCAGCGACCTGTTCATGCGCGTGCTGAAGGCCGACGGCGGGCTGTTAGCCGAAGCCGAAGACTCTGGCGTCGACGAGGGAGTGATTGACGTCTCGATTCCCGCCGATGGTTCGTACCGGCTGATGGTCGAGGATCTTTTGCGTCGCGGTGGCCCGGACCATGTGTATCGCGTGGTCGTCGAGCCCTATTCGGCCGGCTTTTCACTGGCGATCGACACCGAGCGATTCAACGCCCCCAAGAGCGGCGTATTCGTCGCCAAGGTCACTTGCACGCGTCGCGACTACAACGGCCCGATCGCTTTGTCGTTGGAAGGCGCGGGCGATGGTCTGGTGTTGACTGGCAATACGTTGGGCGAAGGCGCTAAGGAGACCGTGCTCAACGTAACACTGCCGCCAAGTGTCGAACCGGGGCGGCTGATGAACGTCCGCGTCGTGGGCCGCGCTAAGATCGGCGACGTCGAATTCCAAACGACCGCCAGCACCTTGGGTGTGCTGCGCACCGCTTTCTCGGGTCTTGAATATCCGCCCGCCGATCTCGACGGCGCGATCGGGCTGGGCGCCGGTCCCCTGTTCCCAGAGTTCTTTGAACTGGCGGCCGCGCCGGCCATCGTCCCCTACGCACAGATCGTGGGTGGCGGAACGTTCAAGATTCAGGCCAAGCGGCTCAACAAGTTCGACGAAAAGGTCAACCTGGCCGTCGAGGGCCTGCCCCCAGGCGTCACGGCCAAGGTGGCGGCGATCGACAAAGGCAAGGGCGAGGTTGATGTGGAGCTTTCGGGCGTAGCCGCGTTGGCCGAAGGCGAGCATGTGTTCCGCGTGATCGGCACGGCCACCTATCAGAATCAACCCAAGCGCGTCGTGCTCGACAAGATTGTGCTCCGCGTGGTGAAGCCCGTGCAGGTGGGGATTACGCCCGTCGGAGCGTTGGTCGTGGGCGGCAAGCAAAGCATCAAAGTGCAGCTCACACGGTACGGCGATGCCAAGGGACCGGTGGTCGTTCGATTCAAGCAGTTGCCGCTGGGAGTGACTGGACCTGCCGAAGTGACAATCGCCGAAGGCAAGAACGAGGGGACCATCGAGTTGGCGGCTGCCGCGGATACCCTGCCCGGAAAGACATTGCTGGCAGCAACGGCCACGGCGAGCGTCAAGGATCGGGCCGTGACGGTCGACAGCGAACCGATGGCCTTAGAGATCAACAAGCCGTAGAGAACCGGGGCCCTACGAACGCGAACCAATCCATGAGGGATTAGCAATGCGTCTGTTTCAATTTACAAGCTTTGCCGCGATGCTCTCCGCCGTGACGGCGATCGCTGCGCTGGCAGCCACGACGGCCTTCGGCGAAGAATCTGGCGCTGCCGTACTCGAGCCCATCGTCGTCGGCACGCCAGACAAGATCGACGTGCAGCCGCCGCAAATCAAGCTCGATACGCCCCGCCGCCGCATGCATCTGGTCGTCAGCGGCATGTATGCCGACGGCGCGATGCAGGACTTGTCGCGAGCGACCGAGTTGATCTCGAAGGACGAAAAGATCGCCAAGGTCGAGCACGGCGTCGTCGTCCCGGTGGCCAATGGGACGACCCAGGTGGCGGCTCGCGTCGGCGGCAAGGAAGTCATGGTGCCGGTGGAAGTGATCGGCCAGGAGCGGCCCGACCAAGTGTCGTTTCAGCACGGCGCACTGGTGGCCCTCTCGAAGCAGGGCTGCAACTCCGGCGCGTGCCACGGCTCGCCCAGCGGTAAGGGCGGTTTCCGCATGTCGTTGCGGGCGTATGACGAAGCCTTAGACATTGAAACACTGGTGCGCGAGGCCTTCAATCGCCGAACGAACGCCTATGAGCCCGCCGCCAGCCTGCTGTTGCGCAAGCCGACTATGGAAGTGCCCCACGGCGGCGGCATGAAGCTCAAGAAGTCCGACCCGGCCTACGAGCTGCTGCACGATTGGATCGCCCAAGGCTGCCATGCCGACGCGGCCGACGCGCCGAAGTGCGTCAAGGTAGACGTGTTCCCGCGACAGCGGATTTACAAGCGGCCGGCGCACACGCAGCAGTTGCTCGTGCTCGCGCATTTCTCCGACGGCACGGTCCGCGACGTAACGAACCTGGCCTGCTACTCCAGTTCCGACGAAGCGGTGGCAACGGTCGACGCGGGCGGATTTGTCACGGGCCTCGATCGCGGCGAGTCGGCCATCCTCGTGCGCTACTTGGAAAAGATGGAAACCTCGTCGCTCATGTTCCTCAAGGAGGTCGAAGGCTTCAAGTGGAGCGACGCGCCCAAGAACAACTTCGTCGACAATGACGTGCTGGACAAACTGCGGCAGTTGCAGATTCTGCCGTCCGAGCCATGTGCCGACGACGAGTTCGTACGCCGTGTGTACTTGGACGTAATCGGCGAGTTGCCCACCGTGGCCGAGGCGCAGGCCTTTTTGGCCGACGCCGATCCGGCCAAGCGAACCAAGCTGATCGACTCGCTGCTGGGGCGGCCCGAATACGCCGAGTTCTGGGCGCTCAAGTGGGGCGACTTGTTGCGTCTGCGGAACAGCAAGGTCTCGGCGGCGGGTGTACACAAATTCCACCGCTGGATTGAGGCTGCGCTGCGCGACAACATGCCCTACGATCAGTTTGCGCGAGATCTGCTCACGGCCGACGGCAGCACGTTCGCCAATCCGCCGGCCAACTACTTCCGCACCGCGGCCGAAACAAACGACTGCACGGAAACCACGAGCCAACTGTTCCTGGGCATCCGCATCCAATGCGCCAAGTGCCACAATCATCCCTTCGAGCGCTGGACGCAAGACAACTACTACGGCATCGGGGCCTTCTTCAACCGCATTCAGCGCAAGCCCGGCGGCTCGCCCGACGAGCTTGTCGTATGGTCGGCGCGCAGCGGCGAGGTCACGCAGCCGCGGACCGGCAAGCAAATGAAGCCCTGGCTGCCGCTCAAGGGAGACGCTGATCTGCCGGGCGAAGACGACCGCCGCGACGCCTTCGTCAATTGGCTAACTTCGGCCGATAATCCCTTCTTCGCCAAGGTCGAGGTCAATCGCATCTGGGGGCACCTGATTGGCCGGGGCATCGTCGAGCCGGTCGACGACTTCCGCGATTCCAATCCGCCCTCGAACGCGGTCCTGTTGGACCATCTGGCCAAGGACTTCGTCGAGCACAAGTTCGACCGCAAGCATGTGCTGCGGACGATTCTCAACAGCCGCACCTACCAGGTGTCGTCGCGCAAGAACGACTTCAACAAGAACGACGTCAAGTACTTCTCCCACGCCACGACGCGGCTGCTATCGGCCGAGCAATTGCTCGACGCCATTTGCCGCGTGACCGACGTCGCCGAAAAGTACGCCGGCCTGCCCGCTGGCACTCGGGCCACTCAATTGCCCAGCCCCGACGTTGACAACTACTTCTTGAAGGTTTTTGGCCAACCGGCCCGCGAAACGGCCTGCCAGTGCGAGCGCTCAAGCGATTCGAATCTGTCGCAGGCTTTGCAAATGATCAACGGTCCGCTGGTGCATTCCAAGGTCCGTAACGAAAAGAACCGGCTGCGCACACTAGTGACCGCCGGCAAGAACGACAAAGAAGTGATCAGCGAACTGTATTTGGCCGCCCTGTCCAGGCCCCCCAGCGACGCGGAGATCGAAGTGTCGACCAAACACATCGCGGCCAGCGGTGATCGAACGCGGGGATTGGAAGACGTCTGTTGGGCACTGTTGAACGCCAATGAATTCTTGTTTCAGCATTAGTCCGCCTGCCCTGGCAGACGCCAGAGAAACGGTTTCTAGCCACGGATGAAACACCGATCAACACGGACGAAGAGGAGCGGGGACGGATAGACGTTAGCCGCCGCCGCTTGCGGGGCGCTCCGCGGTCCTGTGCCAACACACGTTCTATCCATGTCATTGCAACACGAACTGCATCGGCGAATCGCCTCGCGAGCGAGGCGGCTAACGACCATGTTTCCGTCGTAGATGTGATTGGTTTTCAATCCGTGACTTGTCATCCCCGTTGTGATTCGCGGTACGCCGACACTCGTCAACCCGTTGAAGACCCCTCCTGATGCGAACGCTCATTGCACTTTTGTTCCTTGCGGCTGGCTCGTGGCTTTGTGATGGTCGCAGCACGGCCGACGAACCCAAGCCCGCGGACAAACCGGCGGCCGACAAGCCCGCTGCCGCGCCGGCGCCAGTCAGCTTCATCAAAGAGATCGCGCCAATCTTCGTCCGCAAGTGCCAGGCTTGCCACGGCGCGAGCGAACCTAAGGGCGAATATCAACTGTCGACATTCGAGCTGGCGATGAAGGAAGGCGCCTCGGCCTCTCCGTCGATCACTGCCGGCAAGCCCGACGAAAGTGAACTGCTGCGGCTGATTTCCTCGACCGACAAGGACGACCGCATGCCCAAGGATAGCGATCCGTTGCCGGTCGACCAAGTCGCGCTGGTCAAGCGGTGGATCGCCGAAGGGGCCAAGTTTGACGGACCCGATCCGAAGACGCTCTTGGCGACGCTTGTGCCTCGTTTGCCGCATCCCGACGCGCCGGCCGCTTATCGCCTGCCCGTGCCGATCACGGCCGTGGCCTTCAGCCCCAATGGGCAGGAACTGGCCGTCGGCGGCTATCACGAGATCACGATCTGGAACCCCGCCAACGGCGCGCTGGTGCGGCGCATCAAGGACGTGCCGCAGCGCGTGCTTTCACTCGCCTACAGCGGCGACGGCGCCATGCTGGCCGCGGCGGGCGGTACGCCCGGCATCTCGGGCGAAGCGAGCTTGTACGATCCGGCCAAGGGCACGATTCTCAAGAATCTCGGCAACATGTCCGACGTTTGCTTTGGCGTCGCCTTCGACCCCGCGGGCAAGCGGCTGGCGGCCTGCGCGGCAGATCGCTCGATCCGCATTTACGACATCGCCAGCGGCAAAGAACTGAAGCTCATCGAAGATCACGCCGATTGGGTCGTGGCCATCGCCTGGAATCACGACGGCACGCGCCTCGCGTCGGCCAGCCGCGACAAGACCTCGAAGGTCTTCGACGCCGCCACGGGCGAGTCGCTGGTCACTTATCCGGGCCACAATGAGCAGGTCTTCGGCGTCGCCTTCGCAGCCGATGGCGCCCAGGTGCTCACGGCCGGTCGCGACAAGAAGATCCACATTTGGAAAACGGCCGACGCGGCCAAGGTGGCCGAGATCGGCGGCTTCGGCGGCGAAGTCTACCAGATCGTGCTCAGCGGCGGGCAGATTTTTGCCGGCTCCTTCGACAAGACCGCGCGGCAGTTCGTAGCGGCCGATCATAAGCCCGTCCGCAACTACGAGGGCCACGTGGACTCCGTCTTCTCGCTAGCCTATCACGATGGCACGAAGCGGCTGGCCACGGGCAGCTACGACGGCGAAGTGCGCATCTGGAACGTCGCCGACGGTAAAACAGTCGCCGCATTCAAAGCCGCCCCCGGCTACACTCCGCCGACGCAACAAGCCGCGGCGAAGTAGGGTCCGCTTTCAGCGGACGCTGGGAACCGAATCACGGCGCTTAATGTTGCCCTGCCTTCGCGCGCACGCTTACAATGCGCCGTCGCAGGTGCAAGTTGTGCCCGGTCCCCCGACCGCGGCACAATCGCTGCGACAGGACACGTCGCGTTGGTAGGAACAGCATACTCTTGAGGGGCATCTCATCAGGGGGCGATTGAGATGAATGCCGGCACTCCACGGCCTCGTCGTCGCTGGCTGCAGTTCAGTCTGCGGTCGATTCTCGTTCTGACGGGGGTCTTAGCCGTATTGATCGCCTGGCTGGGGCCAAAGTTCTACTTCGCCTACGAGCAACGACAAGCTGTCGCGGCGATCCTCGCGTCCGGCGGCCAAGTTGCGTATGACTATCAGGCGGCCGGTGAGCAAGAGCCGCCAGGCCCGAAATGGCTCCGACGGCTCATTGGCGACGACTTCTTTCAACGCATCGACGTGGTGTCGTTTCGGGGGCAAAACATCTCCGACGCAAACCTGAAGTCGCTTTCCGGAATGACGGACCTTCACCGTTTATCGATCTACTCCCCGATAGTCACAGATGCTGGCTTAGAACATCTGAAGGGCGTCACCGGCTTGCGCGAGCTGTACATCACGGCGAACGTCACCGACGCCGGCATGGTCAAGCTGAAGCCACTAACGAAACTGACAACGCTTGCATGCTCGCGGTTTCCCGTCAAAGGAAAGTATCAACTTGCCGACGCGCTGGAGAGCAAGACGGAGTGCGACTTCACGAACACACCCACGCGCGACGTTTTTGTGTACTTCGCTGATCGGCATGACATTCCGATCCAAGCGGACACGACAGAACCCGATGCCATCAAGCTGATCGATTCGAGTGACATCACTGTATCGCTGAACGACACCACACTCCGCGCGGCACTGGAAACGATCCTGCATGCAGGGGGCTTGGATTGGACGGGCTCGCCCGCCGGCCTGCTCATCACGACTCGCGAAAAGGCGGCCGAGAATCGCCGCGGGCTCGACGAACTGCGAAAATCGCTGCCCAACTTGAAGTCCGTCTCGACGGATTGGTAGCTCGACAGGGCTACGAGTGATTTCGGGCACCGATAATCGGGCACCACGAGTGTGCGCATCCGCTAAATGGCCCCCTACGGCCCGCATTCACGATTTTGACTTTACTCTAGCCCGGACCTAGAGTTGCGGGGCCATTGTACGATTTACCGGGAATAACCGGTACGACTGGCGGCATCTGTAGTGTGCGATTCGAGGGATCGGGGTCGGCGCACAGGTTCCTGACACCTTCGACTGCCGCCATCGACCGCTGCGTTCGGTTCCCGCAAGACGACTTCAAGGCTCGCCATGAAGGGGGGTGTACTCGTCGTGGAAGCCCTGTCGGCCGTCGTCGTCATCGGCCTCGTGCTGCTGACCATTATGCTCATCGGCCATGCCCTGTGGGTCGTGGCCGCGCTGGTGCTGCGCGCCGTATTTGGCGTTGGTGAAACGCCACACGACCGGCGCGAAACGCCGCCCAAGCGCATCGACCCCACCGAGGCCGAGCTCGTGGAGCTGGCCAAGCTGCAGCGGCAGCTCGAACGCCTGCGCGATGAGGGGGCGCTCGAGTCCGGCAGCGTCGGCCGCGTGCAGCAGCAGCTCGATATTTATCGCCGCCGCGTGGCGTCGGGCCAATTGCACTTGCGCGCGAAGGCCATGACCATAGCGCCGCCGGTCGTGCCGCAAACTCGCGAAGTGCCAATCGAACTTGAGCTGGTCGACGAAACGCAGCCGCCGATTCCAACTCCATCATCGCCCCCCAGCGCTCCCACGATTTCCGATCTGCCCATCGCACAGCCATTGCCGAAGTTGCACGTCGGAGAATCTCCGGTCGCAGCGCCTGTCGTCCCTCCGACCCTCGCGCCCCAAGAGACTGCCGCCGCGTCAACGGCCGCATCAACTTTGCTCGCGACTCCCCTTCAAACCTCGCTCGTCGAACTGCCGCAGTTTGCGCCAGCGGCAGCAGCACCCCTGCCACCAACTACCCCGGCGCCCATTCCGCCACCATCTCCGCCCACGCCGCCGCGGCAGCGCTTCGCCGAGATCCTTTCCGGCTTCATGGAGGAGCGGAACATCCGTTGGGGCGAATTGGTCGGCGGGTTGCTGTTCGTGGGCTGCTCGGTCGCGCTGGTGATCAGCCTGTGGGAAACGTTGCAGAAGATCCCGTACATCCAGTTTTTTGGGTTCGCGACCGTGTCGGCCGCCATGTTCGGCGTGGGCTTGTACACGTATCATCGCTGGAAGCTTGAGTCGACCAGCCGTGGCTTGCTGATTATCGCCACGCTCTTGACGCCGCTGAATTTCGCGGTCATGGCCCGCGCGTCCCAAGACCAGCTCGATCCGCTGGCCGTGATTTTGCAAATCGCAGCGTTGGGCATTTTCATCGCCCTGGTTTCCCAGGCGGCTCGGGTGTTGGTCGGCCCGTGGCGCTGGTGGATGACCGTGGCGGTCGTTGGCAGTTCAGCCTGCATGTTGTTCACGCGGCCGGATCCGCCGCCGGTGGTGTTCTTTTTACTGGCCGCGCTGCCGGCCGCGTGTCATGGTGTGCCGCTGGCCCGCGTGTTGTTTGCTGAGAGTCGGGACGAACGATGGGACGAAGCACGAGCGAACCGGCTGTTCATCCTGCTCGGAACGGCCACGTTCGCGCTCGTGGTCGCGCTGGGGTTGCTGGTCGTCCGCAGCGACGATCGGCCGCTCGCGCTGGATTATCTCTCCATCATCGTGGCCCTGGCCGCCGCGCCTATCATGGCTGCAGGGCTGACGGTGATGCGCGGAACGACGGCGAATATCGAAAGTTCTAGCGCGATCCGTGAGAGCGCGGTTGATGAAGCATCTGTCGGCGACAACCTGGCCGGTTACCGCACGGCCGGGACGACCGTGGCACTGGTCGGAATGACGGCGCTCGTGGCCGCGCTCGGGCTGGCATGGCCGCAACCACTGCTCATTCTGATTGTGGGAACGCTCAGCGTGGTGGCGCTAGTGGCAGTCGCCTTCCACTATCGACTTCCGATCGCCCACGCGTTGGCAATGGCCTGCGCAGCGCCGACGTACCTGGTGGCGTTTCATTTGCTCTGGGGACACCTGACCGGAGTGCCGCAAGAGGATCTCGGTTGGACCATGCTGCGGCTCGCATTTTCGGCCCAAAGCGGCACGGCGCTGGTGGGCCTGTTTCTAGTCTTGGGGGTCGCGGCGGAAGCCATCGCCCGCACGGGTCGCCGAGTTGACGCCGCGTTCTACGCTGGCGGATGCGTCGTGGTGGCTATCGTCAGCTTGCTACTGGTCACCGTTTGGGGATACTTCGACGACGGCGTTGACGCACTGCGAGCGCTGATCGTGTATGGCATCTACGGCAGCGGCAGTCTGGCTCTCAATGCCCGCTGGCGTCGTCCGTTGGCAAGTTACGTCGGACTGGTGCTGCTGGTATGCGCAAGCTTGTGGGCCCTGTGGTGGCGCAATCCTGCGGTCACGCAAAGTTGGGCCGCGGTGGTGGCCTTGGAATCGCTGCTTTTGACGGCGATCGCGACATGGATTGCTCGCGACAAGTCAGGCCAGCCCAGACTGGCCGACGCCTACCGCTGGCCACTACGACACGTCGCCGAAGGATTGATCGCGCTGGCGCTCGCGATTGCCTGGTTCACGCCGGACCTGACTACCGCATGGTGGCCCACGTTGACCGCGGCGGCGCTGGCAGCCACCGTGTTTCTGTCGGCCTGGGAATACAAGGAGTCAGTCCTTTCCTGGATAGGTTCCGCGTTGGTGTTAGCCGCCTTGGTTCACACCGTTGTATTCCACTACGAGGACGTCTTCCGATATCCCTGGACCGTCGCTTTCCTTGCCCATGCGACGTTGGCCATTTTCGCAACGATTGCGCTGCGATTAACGTTTCACGATTCCGTGCCCGAGCAAACCGAAGGCGAACCGAATCCGGACGTGCATACGGTGTTCAGTGCGCCGATCGGCGCTTCGGGGTTGGTGTCATCGCTGGCGAGTTTGGGATTGTTGGCGTGGTTTGCGTGGGGAGATCCATTGGCTATCGCGCAGTGCTTGTTCTGGCTGGCGGCATTGTGGCTGGTGCTGTCGGTGGCGAACCGCTCGCCCGCGCTATTCGCGGCGTTTCAAGCCGTGCTGGCCGCGGCCGTGGCGTTCTCGGCCACGCATTGGCTCAATCTGCCGTCCCGGGGAACTCAACCGATAAACAGCCTGGCCGATCCGCGGAGCTTGCAAACCTACGGCATCGCCTTGGGCGCGCTGAGCTTGCTTTGGGTCATCGTGCGAATCGCCACGCGCGGCAACACGCTTGCGCAGCAGCTTTTTAACCCACGCTGGCCGTCCGTCGATCGCATCATCTACTACGCCTTGGTCACGGGGAGCCTGCTGTTGGCCGCTTGGGGAACCTTGCCGGAAATCGACCGCCAATTGGCCTGGTTTTCGCCAGGGACGGCTGCCGGGATCGCCGCACAGGCCCCGCTTCCCGCCGCTGGGGTCGCTGCAGTTCGCGCCGCGGTCTTTGGATCCGGCGCATGGTTGCTGGTCGGCGTGTTGACCGGCGTACTGGTCGTCACACTCTGGGATCGGTGGCGTGCGGCCGAGGTGCTCGCCGCCACGGCGCTCGTCATCGGTGCGGCGTGTCTCGTTGCCGGCCGGTTCGATATGCAATTGGCCGTGGCTTCGGCGTTGCGCTGGAACCTGTCGACGGCCCTGCTTCTTGTTTCCGCGGTCGTTTGGTTTCGCGCGCCGCTGGTGAGCACGCTGCGTGGCTTGCGGTGCCGCATCGAAACGGGAGCGGAATCGCCCGTGCTCACGCGCGGCCTGCTCTGGCTCGGTTGCGTGCTGCCCGTACTGTGGTTGACCGCGCGGGTGGCCTGGCTGGGCTTTCAACGAGCGACGCCCTCGGGGCCAGTCGCCGGATCATGGTTCCATGACGTGGGGCCGCTCGTCAACAATCTCGTTCCTCTGGTGTTGATCGCATTGGCGCTAGTGGGCCATGCCGTGCGCGAGCTGTCGGCCGGATATTCATTCGCTGCGGGCCTGGTCGCCAACCTCACGGCCACGGGCGGATACGCGCTCGGTGTGGTCACGGGCGGCGGGCAGATCGACATGACCGAGGTCGTGCGGATCCTGCAAGTGGCCACGTTGACTGCTGCCGTGTGGGCCATTGGTTGGTTGGCGGCGCGGAAGCCGCTGGTGGCACGACGGCCGCAATCCGCATCGCCGCTGGCAGATCCACTGCTGCGGCTGCAAATCGCACAAACGACTTTCGGCAACATGCTGTTGCTCGTGGTCGCCTTCTTGTCGCTAGCCTGGGGATTCACGGACGCAAGCCGTTGGACCACCGAGGCCGGATCGCCGCTGGGATGGATCGCACTGGTCGTCGCCGCCGGCGCGGCATCGTTTCGCATCTGGCAAAAACAACTGCGGCTGCGACCCGAGACGGTAGGACTGCTGGGCATGGCGGCGATCGGATTGGTGGCTTGCTCGATCCAACGAGCGCTGCCCGGAACCGCATGGGGATATCGCGCACTGATGCTCGGCTGGGCGCTGTATGCGGTGTCGGTCGTGGCGGCGGTGTGGTGGGTTGCATCGTCGTACTGGCCCGAACGCGCATCGGGCACTCCGCGTCAACTCGTGCGAACGGCGGCCATCTGGGTGCGGACCTCGGGCGCGCTGGCGGTGTTGCTGGCGCTTAAGGTGGCCGTATTTCACGGCGAAGACACGCTCTGGGCGGCTGCCGCGATTGCCATCTCTAGCGCTGCCGGCGCGGCGATGGCCGTCTGGCTGCGGCGCGAGGGTTGGGCTTTCACCGCCGGACTAGGCGTGAACCTTGCCGCGTCGTTGGTCGCCTGGCACATGTTGCCGGGTGGCGCCAGTGCCGAGCAATGGTGGACTTGGTTCGTGCAGGCGAATTGCATCGCGGGCGCCGCAGTGGCCATTCTATGGCTGGCAGCGCGGCGGCGTTTGTATGCCGGGGGTGACCTGACCGTCGTCGCCGGACCGCTGCTCGTCTTGCAAGTCGGTCTCGTGGCCACCGCTGAAGCGTGCTTGATCGGCGCGCCGCTCATTGCACTAGTGCGTGAACCGCGTGGCGCCGACGCGCTGCTCGCCGTCGCCGGCTACCAGGGCGGGTGGCTGGCCTGGGCATTGGCGCTGGCGGCGGTTGGCACTTACGTTTGGCAAGTCAACATGCGGCAAGTCTGGCAGGTGGTCTGCGCTTTCGCGCTGGGTGCGGGCGTGCTTGCGGCCTGCACAGCGTCTGGATGGCGGAATGAGCCGTGGTTGGCGTACCACACGTTAGTGGTGACATGGACGACCGTCGGCGCCGCAATGTTATGCGCTTTGGCGATCAGCCAAAAGGCACTTCAAACCAGTGATTCGACTGCCGCCGAAAGCACGCCGAGCGTTGCGCTGTGGCGAGATACTTTGCCGCGACAGACCGCAAGCATCGAAGCATGGCTCTCAGCAATCGGCCTGGCCATCGTCGCGCTGGCGCTGCGCGGGGCATGGGTCGATCCGCAGCAGCCCTCTTGGTGGGCCGGAGCCGTGTTGGCGGTGAGCGTCCTGGTCGGCGCGATGGCATTGCTGATCGACAAGTGGCGGCACGTCTACTTAAGTGGCCTGTTGTTGAACGTCGCGGGCAGCGTCGTCTGGCTGTCGTGGGCAAACCACACGCAGATCGACTTGGCGCTCGTGAATGCAGCGTGCTTCGCCACGGCCGCGATTGTCTGGACGCTGCTCGGTATCGCGCTGCCGCCGGTTAGTTCGGCCGAAGATCGTGGCTGGCCGCGCTACGAACATCTGGCGACGCCCATCGGTCTGGCAATTCTGGCCGTCGTCGCGGCACTTGTATTAGTCGGCGACATTCGCAACATGCCGCTGGCCTTGCCCGAGTCGCTGGCCTGGGCGGCTTGGAGTCTGGCAGCCGCGGCGGCCGTAATTGCCTTATGGGATGCACGGGCGACTTATGCTCTCGCCAGTGTGTACTTCGCCGGCGTGATTGGCATCGCGGTCGAATTGGCCCGGCGCGATCTGACACGTATGGAGCTGGGCTGGCACGGCGGCTTGGCACTCGCGGCGTATTTGCTAGTCGCGGCGATCATTGCACGGACCAGTAGCAGACTGCCCGCATTCGGCCGGAGCTTATTGCTACCGCGCGAGCGGCGACCGCTGTCAACTCAATGGTTCTCGCCCGCGCAGGCCGTGTATTCGGTTGCGGCTGCTACGCTGGGCGTGTGGATCGCGCTAGAATTCGCCGAGCGCATGGATCGGTTGGGCGGCGCACTGACCGTCTTCCTGCTACTACCGGCGGCCGTGTTGACCGCACGCGACGGCCGCGGCAATCGGCGCAGAGGTTGGGAAGAATCCGCCATCGCCATCTCCGTGTTGGCGCTGACGGCATTCGGCTGCGCGTGGCTGGAACCCACAGGCCCGGCTCGGTGGCTGCACGCTGGCGTGATGCTGCTGGCGTCGACCATCGCGATCATTGTCGTGTGTGGCTTCGGTTTCGCGCGGCTGCCGGTGCGGCTGAGTAGTTGGGTCGAAACGGGCCGGCGGTGTGTGCCGGCATTGAGTTTATTGGCAGTCGTCGCATTGGCGGTCGTGCTGTTGCAAGAATGGATGCTGTTCGAGCCTTGGCCCGTGACGCACCCGATGGCCGTGTGGGCAATCGCCGTCGTGACCGTGGCGCTATTATTGCTTGTGGCAGCGTGCCTGGCCTTCGCCGTCTTGCCCCAGCACGATCCGCTGCAACTCTCGGATCGTGGGCGAACCGTCTACGTGTACGCCGCCGAGGTCATCGCCCTGATCATCGTCGGGCACTTCCGCTTGACCGTGCCGAGGCTGTTTCAATTCGGCATTATTGACAACTACTGGGCGCTCTTGGTGATGGCCGTGGCATTTGTCGGGGCGGGCCTGGCCGAGTTCTTCGAGCGGAAGAAGATGCCCGTGCTGGCCGAACCACTAGCTCGCACGGCCATGTTCGCACCGCTGCTGCCGGTGGTGGCCGTGCTGGCGCAGTTCCTGCCCGAGGTGGGCCATTTGTTCTCGCCCGGTCGCCGGGTGGTGGGCGAGGCGA
>Ga0163150_10003134_pt1 | contig 23868 bp, 23 predicted proteins | sample OliLakLV19P2IB_FD_148628 | JGI IMG/M metagenome (GOLD analysis project Ga0163150, IMG submission 148628) | Freshwater microbial mat bacterial communities from Lake Vanda, McMurdo Dry Valleys, Antarctica - Oligotrophic Lake LV.19.P2.IB | ecosystem: Environmental > Aquatic > Freshwater > Lake >...
AGATTGGTAAACGTGCATTTGCACGGTTAATGATGTGGTAACAATACCCGCCTACATCTGTACGATTAGCTCTTGGCACATAGTCATTGTATCAAACTGATAGAGAAAGGGTACCTGACCCCCTTATCTATCAGGTGCGATATTATAATACGTAATCAAAAATTTCGTAATTTCGGCAAATGGTTTCGTGAGTGTTTCAGAAGCATATTGGGCTCCTTTCGGATGTATTTGATATAGAAATACGATAAATTGTGGATCATACGCTGGGAAATACCCAAAGAATGAGTGCAAATAACGATCACTATAGTATCCCCTATTATTTGGATTCGCAATCTGTGCCGTACCTGTCTTAGCAGCCACACTGTAGTGTTCAAACTTTATTCCTCCCTTCTGAAGTGCAGTATCAACGGCCTCAACCAACATTTTCGTAGTATCCTCAACTGCTTTTTTTCCTAAAATAGGACCCTGCGTATCCGTACTGATAGTTTCTACTCTGCCGTTTTCATATTCAATACGTTTTACCAGATGAGGACGTACACTATATCCGTCATTAGCCAACAATGCCAAAGCACGAATCATAGCAATAGGTGAAACCGCAACACCTTGTCCATAGGCAGCAGTTGCGATTTCAATATCTAAGGCTGAATCTAAATTATTCAAAAGTCCTAATACTTCATTTGGCTGATCAATGCCTGTTTTTACTCCAAAACCGAAAGAATTAAAATATTCTGTAAATTTCTTACTTCCAACTTTCAATGCAATAGTAGCCGCACCAACGTTCAATGATTGACTCAATATTTCTTGCATAGGTATCACTCCGCGAGCACGACCGTCATAGTTGGAGATCTTCTTTTGATCCAAAGTCATCGTACCCGTATCGTTGTAGGTTGATTTTGGAGTAATGACACCAGAATCAAGACCGATTGCCATGGTCAACGGTTTCATAATCGAACCCATTTCATACACATGCTCTACCAAAGGATTCGATAATACCGAAACATTAGTTATGTGAGACAAATTCTGAGCATTAAAAGTTGGCAATGAAGACATGGCAATAATTTCACCCGTCCGAGGGTCCATAATGATGGCACCTATACTATCTGGTTTCCATTCAGCCTGAATATTTGCCAATATTACTTCGACATACCCTTCGACAGTTGGTTCAATTGTCGTAATAATATCTCCAGGTATTCGCTCCCCTTCTCCAAATACAGAGTCGCGAAGTCCGGTAAATATTTGAGCAAAGACATTGACACTTGAACCCAAAGAGACGCGACGTAATACATTCTCATAACTTCGTTCCAAGCCATAGCGACCTTCGATTGATCCATCAGGACTTTCTCCAATAATACCAAGTACATGAGCAGACAATTGCGCTCCGGGATATGAACGCCAATTCTGTTTTGAGGCACCGATTCCCGGTAACCCTAATTCTTGAATCGAAATTGTGGTTTCCTCGGATATTTTATCTGCTAATTTTTCATAACGATCGCCGGTTTTAGACGCTTGACGAAGAAACAATTCTTTTTTTAATGGCAAATATTGTATCAATGCTTGATAAGCACTCTCTGCATCCACAATTTTCGTCGGATCCATATAGATCACATACCCACGCGCAATGGTAGCAGCTGAAACACGAGTACCATCTTTTGACGTAAAGAAAATAGACCCGCGATCAAATAAAGATGTTGATGGTCTTTCATATTGCCGATCTGCTTTATCTGCGTACGATTGTCCATTAACAATTTGAATCCAATACAATGAAATAGCCAAAATACCAGCAGCAACACTAATACACCCTAATACAAAACGTGCACGTAAACGCTGACTAGAGTTCATATCCACTCAAAGATACCACACCCAACGAAGGATTGCGGGAAATATAACTGGTAACTTTTCCTTCACTCATACCATGTGCACGAACAAGTTCTGGAGTAATCCTGTTTGAAAGTCCTATATACTGCGTATCAAGTTTTTGAATAGTTTCACTGACCTTAGCAATATTTGTTTCAGTCTGTTGAAGCGCAACAGAATGAGAAATGACGGTATAAATATTAAAAACGTATGCAATCATCGATAATGCGCATATACCAAACAGTGCATAGGTAATATATGCCCTGAATTTATTCGTCTGACTGTATGTATGTGCGATTATTTTATTCATTGGTGATAATTATGATTTAAGAAGAATTCTGAGTTTGGCGCTTCGTGATCGTGGGTTAACCGCTCGTTCTTCCGGTGAAGGGGTGATTGGTTTCTTGGTGATAATGATTGCCCCATCTATCGCTCGTGCTTTATTAAAATCTTTTACAATTCGATCTTCAAGACTATGAAATGAAATGACTGCCATACGGCCACCTGAGGCCAACCGATCGTATCCTGCACGGAGCCCTGTCTTGAGTGCTCCCAGCTCATCATTGACTGCAATACGCAGAGCTTGAAATGTTCGTGTTGCTGGATGAATTTTGGAGTGACGATACATTCCGGGAACCGACATCTTGATGATTTCACACAATTCAAAAGTGGTTTCAATGCTTTTCTTTTGGCGATAATTGACGATTGTCCGCGCAATTCGACGGGCATATCGTTCTTCTCCATATCCAAAGATCACATCAGCAATTGTTTCTTCTTCCCATGTATTGACTATATCCTTGGCTGTAAAGGTATGATCTTTAGGATTTCCCATTGTCATAAACAATGGCTCATCTCTTAAAAAAGAAAATCCCTTGCCTGACATATCCAATTCATCGGAAGAAATACCCAAATCAAATAGAATTGCATCTACTTCCTTGATGGAATGAGTATTCAGAACGTGGTCTATATTTCGGAAATCTGTATGTTCCAAAATAACCTTGTCTGCTTTACCTTTCAACAAAGCCTGTGCTCGTTTGATTGCTGTAACATCACGGTCGAAACCGATGATAGCGAGCTTTCCTTTGGCATGCTTTGCCATTTCAAGTGCATGCCCTGCCCCACCGAGTGTACCGTCGAGATAGACGCGGGGATTTCCGAGACCTTCGATAACCTCATGTAAAAGAACGGCTGTATGAATACTTGGCGTGGATTCGGTCATGTGTTTCCTGTACGGTTTACAACATACCAGCTTGTCCCAATTTTTCCGCCAAGGCATCGGCTCTACTTTCAACATCAACAACATATGCATTCCACGTCGTCTCATCCCAGATTTCAACGCGATCTCGAACGCCAATGAATACCACTTTGGTTTTTAAATTAGCTTTCTCACGCAAATGTTCTGGAAGGAGCATACGTCCCACAGCATCCACATCTACCTCAACCGCTCTACCTAAGAGATATCGATTGAGACTACGATTGTCTGCCTGTAAGAGCGAAGAACCAGTCACTGACAAATGCTCGGAAATCTTTTCCCATTCATTCGTAGTAAAAACGAAAAGACATGAGTCGAGTCCGGGCGTAATCACTACCTTTTTGCCCATTTCCTGCCGAAATTTGGCCGGAAGCGAAAGGCGATTCTTGTCATCGATAGTGTGTCTGTATTCTCCGATGAGCATATATTCGTGAGAGAAAGTGGCTATTGCGAATATTTACCACTTCTTCCCACTTAATGGATATTTTACCCCACTTTAATTTTTTTTAATAGCTAAAATAGCTGGGGATAAGTTCCGGAGGCCTCGCCTCGAGGCGAGGCCTCCGCAATCTCGGTTTGTGTGTAAGTTTTTTATATTCTGCACGCGTGCACAAAATCCAATGCAATTCTTTGGAAGAGAATGGCAGAGGTTTCGGCGATCATGTATCCAACAACTTATTGCATTAAGCCAATAAGAAAACTAGAATTTATTACTTTATTGATGCAATCAAGTATTCCATCTTTCCTTTTGGAGTCACCACGGTGATAATATCGTCTTTTTTATGTCCAAGTAATGCAGAACCGAGAGGTGATAAGTTGGAAATTTTACCTTGTACCATGTCTAATTCTTCAGAACCGACAATTGTAAAAATCACCGCTTTGTTGTCATCCTTCTTTTCCAAACTGACGGTTGAACCAATAGTTACGACATCTTTGCCGTGCATACGGGTAATTGTTGCATGTTTCAAGAGATTTTCGAGACGGCCAATACGATCTTCAACTTCAGCTTGTTCTTCGCGAGCCTGATGATATTCGGCATTTTCAGAAAGGTCACCTAATTTTTTGGCGTATTCCAAATGTTCCGCAACTTCCTTTCGACGTTCAGTTTTTAGCGTGTGTAATTCTTGGGTCAATTCGACATGTTTCTCGGTAGTAAGATATTGGACTTCATTGGACATAATAAAAATCTCTTAAAATTAAGAGTGGTTATAACCATTAAGGATTTTAGTGTAACATAAGAATAACAAAAAAAGAAAGCTATTCCTTAAAATATTCAGGCGTGTTGATATGCATCCAATCAAACTGTTGTCTCATTACGGCAGCAGCACCGATCAAGTTATGAACTGAACCTTTTTCCAAAAGTACAGCAAACGCATATCGAGGATTATCATAAGGCCAAAATCCAGTCATCCATGAATTGACATGATCTTTAGCGACACCTAATTCAGCTGTTCCAGACTTGGTAGCTATTTTGACATATGACACATTGAGAGCAACTCCTGTGCCATCGGTCGTAGCCATACGCATTCCTTCACGGACAATTTGGAAATATGACGCAGGAATATCTACAATGCTTTCGATCTGAGGAGTATGACTTTTGAGAATAGATGGAATGAGTAAGATTCCCCCGTTTACCACCGAAGCCACGGCTCGAACAGTCTGTACGGGAGTCACCAAAAATCCGTATTGTCCGATCGATGTGTTATATGTATCTCCGACATACCAATCCTCATCAAATATTTCTTTTTTCCATTGAGGAGTTGGTATGATTCCTGCTTTACCAGTTACAAATGATTTAGGGACTGCTTTGCCAAAACCAAACAATGACATATATTTATCAATTCGTGCTACTCCTAATCCTTTCATATCCTTATAACCACCTCCTATGACATAAAAATAAACGTCGGAAGAAACAGAGATTGCTTTGCGTATATTGACAGGTCCATGTGCTTTCCAATCACGAAAGATCGTAGACTTGGTTTTATCATATGGATTAGGAATAGAAATAAAACCACTCGGCGTGATGACAGTCGAAGGCTCGACGACTTTTTCATTCAATGCAGCAAGAGCCATATATGGTTTTACAATCGAACCTGGTGCATATAATCCATCAACAGCACGATCAAGGAACGGTAACCTAGAGTCATTGAGCATCGCTCGAATAGCTGTAGAATTTGTCTTATCGGACATGACTTGATGATCGTATTCTGGATAACTAGTTAATGCGATAATTTCGCCAGTATAAACATCCATAATTATTCCGGCACCTCCGGTAAAACCAACTCGCTGGGCAATATCTCGGATATTATTATACAGCGACGATTGAATCTTAGAATCAACCGAAAGAGTCAAACTATCTCCTTGCACCGGTGATCTAACAATATTATGAGAAATTACTTTTCTCGTTGCATCAACTTCGATTAGTCGTGATCCATTTATCCCTTTTAATTCTTCATTAAAATAAGCTTCTATACCATCAACTCCTTCAAAATCTTCCTGATAATAAAAACCATTTTTATCTTTTGATGGATATTTTACATATCCCAATACGTGAGCCATGCCACTTGAAGTCGCATATTCACGACGAGTGATGACATCTTCTGCAAATACTATAGATGATGTAGCATTTGGATCCAATTTTGATACAGTGGACATATCGGTACTCGGAGCATTCCATGCCAATATAATTCCATTACGGTCAAATAATACCCCTCTTCCAGCAAAGACAGGAACGGGACGCAATGTATTATTTTCACTGCGTCCTCTATATTCCTCACCATGGACAATCTGAAGCTGGCCTGCTTTGAATAAAAAGAGGAGGAGTCCGAGCACAAAGGCACCGCCAGTGACGTATAAAGCAACGAGTGAAATAGGTTTTCCTAATCTACCCTCAAACTGGGTAGTATCAAAATTTGGTAAATTACTGGAATCGAGTAACACTTCATCAGGTGCAATCCCATAACTCCGTCGAATACCCTTACGCCAAAAGATTATTTTTTTCCAAGAAAACTGCATACTGTATCCTATCATATCATTCGATCGAGGATCGAGGCCTCACCTCGAGGTGAGGCCTCGATCACTGATCATCGATCTACCTGATATTTCCTTTAATCAAAGCAATAATAAACAAAAAGAAAATTGATGTAAGCGTTCCTACATAGCCCCATATACCCATTTCAGGGACAAAACCAAAAAGTGAATCGTATATCAATCCTGCAATCACAATTTCTATAAAAAAAGGAAGAAGCCATATCCCAACAAATGACAGAGGCAATACGATAAACCACCATCCATTGAAAACAGCAATCACGATACCAATATCTAGAACAATACGAAGAATGATTTTATGCATATATTTTACTGTTTCTCCACTAATACCCACCTTAACTGATAGACATTGACCACTGGAGCAAACAGAATGGTTTCAAATGGCTGGGCAGTATCAGAAATAACACTCGTCACCACGGCAAATGGAAGATCTGACAAAGAAGGAACTTCGATGAAATCTCCTTCTTTAATTGGAATATCTCGTGCGACATGTGCCTCATATTGTCCTCCACCACGACCAATGGCTGTTGCAGGAACATGACGTGGACCAATCAATACTTCATATTTATTTCCCGGTGAAGAAAACAAAATAACTTTTGATGTTTTACCAAGGACTGCACCTATCTCACCGATCAGAATTTTTCCTGGTGCGTAAATCTTATCCTTTACCGTGAGACCTTTATCCTTACCTATATCAATAATCAATTCATCATACGGTCCAAAAGGTGGACGCTCCAACACTGCTGCTAAAATAGAATTAGTGGTTGAAGTGGAAATAGTACGTTCCAATAAGTATTTCAATTCAGAATTTTGTAATTCAACAAAATGAATAGTATCTAATCGAGCTCCTATTTCGATCATTCGTCGACGAAGTTCTTCGTTTTCCGCCACCAAAGTTTCGATGGAACGAATGGCTCCACTTTCCACTGAAAACTCTATTCTCCAAAAAGGACGAGCGATTGCGGTCCAGATGCCAGAAATAAGATTTGGAGAAATAATATGGATCAATGCAATTACAATTACAATACCCGTACTCGCAGCAATAACTGCACGTGTTCGATGTTGCGCTGAACGACTATTGGTTCGCAGATAAGTCATCTTCGCTATGAATAAGCACGCTTCGATATAAATCGAGGTCTTCTAAAATAATACCTGCACCACGTGCAATGGCTGTCAGGGGTTCATCGACCACCGTCACGGGAAGTTTAAAGGTATGTGACAGTAACTCATCTAATCCTTTAATCAAAGCTCCACCACCGACAAGGAACATTCCTCGACGCATGATATCGGCCAAAATTTCTGGTGGAGTTGTTTCGAGTACTTCGCGTGTTGCATCGATCAAAACACTAATTGACTGCAACATCGCTTCACGAATATCTGCATCAGTAATAACTACTTCGCGAGGCAAACCAGTGATCAGATCTCGACCTCGAATGGTTGTTTCAATCGGATTGCCAGAGACTACAGATCCAACAGCAATCTTCACCTGTTCAGCAGTTGTTTCGCCAATCAGGATTTTGAATTCATTACGAATATAGAAAATAATATCGTTATTTAGTTTGTCTCCGGCAACACGCAGACTCTTGGAACGGACGATACCACCCAATGAAATAATAGCGATATCGGTAGTTCCTCCGCCAATATCGATAATCATACTTCCTATTGGTTCATGAATAGGTAATCTGATACCAATCGCACCAGCCATTGGTTGCTCAACAATGTATACCTGACGCGCACCAGCATTACGAGTTGCATCACGGACTGCTCGAGCCTCGACATTTGTTACTCCAGCAGGAATTCCCACTACCACGCGCGGACCGAGTAACTTTTTTGGCAAAAATTCACCAGCACGTTTCATAAGGTATGCCAGCATTTCTTCGGTCACTTCAAAATCGGATATCACTCCATCAACTAGAGGGCGGATAGCGGTGATATGTTGTGGTGTACGACCAAGCATTTCTTTTGCCGCAGTGCCAATCGCAACCACCTGACCGGTCTTTTGATTGACTGCAACGACAGAAGGTTCATTGACGACAATACCCTTACCGCGCACGTACACAAGAGTATTAGCGGTACCTAAATCGATACCAATTTCATTTGAAAATCGATTCAAAAACTTTTCAATATATCCTTTGAACATCATACGAAAACATTACCATAAAGTTAGATGTCTAGGAATTGACATATCTATGTAAAGATGGCGGTACCGTATGTTTCCGGAGGCCCCGCTTCCGGAAACATACGGTACCGTTTTTTATATTTATTTGCTATTATATAAAAAGAAAGGAGGTGATTGGATCGTAAGGTTAAGATCAATACCTTTAAGCACTGGCCCACGGGGGTCAGTGCTTATTTATTACTTTCCAGAGGCCTCGCCTCCGGAAAGTAAGCCATTTATAAACTATCCACTTTTTTCATCTCCACCTTCCCTGTCGCACGATCCTTGGTTTCGACAGAATCCTGAGCTAAAGTCTTTTCACTAATGATAATTCGCTGCGGAATACCTATCAAGTCTGAATCAGAAAATTTCTCACCTGCGCCAGAGTCACGATCATCATAGAGAACCTCCACACCTTTTTTAATAAGACGTTCATAGAGTTCATCAGCGACTATTTTTACTTTTCCTTCTTTATCAAACAATGCGATCAGATGAATCACAAAAGGAGACACGGCATCTGGCCACTTCAATCCTTTTTCATCGGACCAAATCTCTGCAATGGTCCCCATCAATCGTGACGGACCAATACCATAACTACCCATAACAACTGACTTTGAACTTCCTTCTGCATCCTTATAAGTAAGACCGAATGCATCAGAAAAACGTGTACCCAGACTAAAGATATTTCCGACTTCGATAGCCTTTTTTTCCTGAAGATCTTCACGAGCAATCCCCAGATCTGCAAGCACTTCATCAGTAAGCACTTCCTTATTGACCGCAATATGTTTACCTTCATGAACATAGATGGTATCTTCACCGGCTTCAGAGAGAGTCTGAAATTCGTGAGAATATTTTGCAAAGGAACCGCCACTGGCAAAAGTAACATACGTTTCGCCACCAATACCGAGACGATCAAAAATACGACGATAGGCTTGCTTGGCATTTTCGTATATCTTCATATGTTCTGCCTCATCAATAGAGAATGAATACAAATCTTTCATTAAAAATTCACGGCCTCGCAAAATACCCGACTTTGCACGTGCTTCATTACGAAACTTTGTTTGAAATTGATATGCCAAAACCGGAAGATCCCTAAAAGAACGTATATGTTCCCGCATAAGTACCGTCAAAGGTTCTTCATGTGTAAATCCTAAACCAAGTTCGGTATCATTCTTGAGATGAGTTTTGAACCAGATGTCGACATTTCGATCATCCCAACGATCTGTTGTTTCCCAGATTTTTTTATCCTGTAATGCCGTCAGTTGTAATTCCTGTCCACCGATGGAATTCATCTCTTGGCGAATAACATTAACTATCTTATTGAGCGTACGGAGACCGAGAGGTAAGAATGAATAAACGCCAGCCATATCTTTTGAGATAAATCCAGCACGAATAAGCAGATCGGCATTTTTAGAGACTTCATCCTTTGGCGCTTCACGACGAGTGCGAGTAAAGAGGTGTGATTGTTTCATGAAGAGAATAATACAGTAAAAATGTCATATTTACCAAAACAACTTAACCACATCCTTATACGTAACCACAATCATCAAGAGCATCAATAAACCGAAACCGATCATATTGACCATATTCGCAAAGGTCACCGGAATACGACGGCGGATGAAAGATTCGATAATCACAAACAAAAGACGCCCTCCATCGAGTGCAGGAAACGGTATCAGATTGATCACCCCTAAATTAATAGAGATTAATGCAGTAATCATCAGAAGATATGTAAATCCTAGTCCTGCAGCATCACCTACAATTTTAGCAATACCAATTGGACCAGTCACTGCAGTGAAATCCGCATTTCCTTTGAAAAGATTTTCAAAGAAATCCCCCAAACCAAAGACGGTCAACTTCATCATGCCCCAAGTATATACAAAACCTTCGATGATAGCATGCCCGATAGGTAACTGGAGCGTACCAACTCTATCCATAGAAATACCTATCGCATATTTATCAGCCACAATGCCGATGATCGGTGTGACCATAGATGTCTGAGTTATGTCATCACGAATATATGCGATGGAGATCGGCTTGCCCTTGCTTTCATTAATTGTAGTCTGAATAGACTCGATTGATTCTGACATAGTAAGTACGTCGCCCGTCTTGAGACCAGCAGTTTCAGCTGGAGAACCTGGTGAAACATACGTCACCATCACCCGAGGATTGTCAAATTGATCAGCGTATTTTTCAAAACCTGACGTTGTAGCAGTAACTCCAAAACTAAAAACAATAATATAAAGAATTGCAGCAAAGATAAAATTAAAAAAGACACCTGCAACTAACACTATCGCTTGTTGCCAGCGCGGTTTATTTACAAAACTACGATGTGAATGTGGACCATTCAATGATTCTTCGTCTGGATTTTCGCCAAAGATTTTTACATATCCGCCAAACGGTATGGCATTGAGAGCATATTCGGTCTCTTTCCTTTTCCAGGAAATAAGACGTGGACCAAAACCTAATGCGAATACATCAACACGAATTCCACATGCACGAGCAGCCAAAAAATGTCCTAGTTCATGAACGAAAATCAAAATTGCAAGGACTATAAGAAATATAAGTGCGGTCATTGTGATGTGTATTATCCCAAAATTTCCTTTTGTTTCTTTGCATACAAAGCTTCAAGTTTTTTATTGGCTTCATCGATAATTTTCTGAACTTCATTTTTGAGACGAAAAACCTCGTCCTTACCCATACCACCGTCTTTTTCCTTATTTTGAAGATCCTTGATGATTGAATCTCGATGCTGACGAACTTGTTTACGCGCATCTTCGAGCCTGTCTTTTGCTAATTTTGCAATCTCTGCACGACGCTCGGTAGTGAGATCCGGAAAACTGATACGAAGACCGTGATCATCAACAGATACCGACAATCCGAGGTTTGCTGAAGTAATAGCTTTCTCAACTTCTTTAGTCTGAGTCTTGTCCCACGGAGACACACGCAAACTACGCGCACCTTCGATCGTAACACTGGCCACTTCCTTGAGAGCAAGTGGTGCGCCGTATACTTCTACATGAATACTATCAAGTACAGCAGGACTCGCTTGTCCTGTTCGAATAGAAGCAGACTCTTTCTTGAACCACTCTTCGGTTGATATAAGTTCTTTTTTAAATAATGAAAAATCGTATGCCATATATCGTCATGTTATCATAGATATAAATTTTACACACTTAATGCTACCGATTCCAAAAGCATTTTCAATGATGGTGCTCGATCATTGATGTATTTCTTGATTATATCTAAAGATCGCAAAGCAGTTGCAACCTTTTTTACCCCTTGACGAGTATAGAGTACAGATTCTATTTCATTCAAAAAACTTATGGCATCCTGTTTGGTTTTCTTTTCCTTAGAAATATCATCAAGTAAAACTTTTATCATATCGAGTCTTTTGGTGACTGATAGTTTTAGGAATTTTTCACCTTCAAATGTAGAGTATTCTTTTTGAGAAGAAATTTCTATGGATGCCATGCGAGATTTTACAGTCGATAACAATAGATGGGCTGATGGAATAATTAAAAAAAAGTACGCATATTCGGCTGGCTCTTCGAGCAGTTTTAATAATGCATTTTGCGCTTCGATCGTAATACCAGCCATAGAGATGATAAAAATCTTTTTTCCTGAAATGTGTATCGGGCGGATACCATGCATCGCACGAAGAGCTCGTGAATCATCGATAGTAAACGTCTCATAGACTGCATCAAAAAAATCAGGATTACCACGTGAAGTGATGTCATGTACTTCTTCAAGGAGCGTCTTTAATTCTGCACGTAACGTATCTGACCCAATAAGATAATGAGAATGGTGTGAAAGTTGAGTTAAAGAAAAGGATGGTTTCATTATCGTTTCGAAATAATACTCTTTTTATATACATCTAGATGTTCCAAAGCAATACCCGTCCCTTTTACAACGCACAGCAACGGATCTTCAGCTAATTGAGCTTTTACTCCGGTACGACGGAAAATAAGTTCAGGTAAATTACGGAGCAAAGATGAGCCTCCTGTCATCATAATACCGCGATCAATAATATCTGCAGCTAATTCTGGAGGAGTTTCTTGGAGCACATCTTTGATCGATTTAATCATATCACGCAAGGGCGTCGTCAATGCTTTTACAATTTCATTAGTCTTTATTTCGGTTGAACGAGGCATTCCTGAAATGAAATCGCGTCCTTTTACAATCATCGCCAATTCTTGATCGAGAGGAATTGCGGAGCCAATTGTGATTTTGATTAATTCTGCCATATGTTCTCCAATAGCCAAGTTAAATGTTTTCTTTACATAATCGGCAATAGCTGCATCCATCTTGTCACCGGCACATTTAACTGATGTTGATGCAACGATACCACCGAGTGATATAACGGCTACATCCGTTGTACCACCACCAATATCGGCAATCATATGGCCACGTGGTTCATGAATCGGAATACCTGCACCGATTGCTGCTAAAATTGGCTCCTTAACTACAAAGACACTGCGAGCTCCTGCACGTAATGTCGCTTCGACAACGGCTCGGCGTTCTGTGGATGTGATTCCAGCCGGTACCGAAACCATGACTTCAGGTTTGAAAAGTGTAAACCGACCGAGTGCTTTGTCAATAAAATAACGGAGCATCGCTTCGGTCACGCGATAGTCCGCAATTACCCCATCCTTAATCGGACGATAAGCGACAATCCAATCAGGAGTACGACCTATCATTTCCTTTGCATCATTACCTACAGCTAAAACTTTTCGATCAATTTCTGATACCGCAACGACTGACGGTTCATTGAGAATAATTCCTCTTCCCGGCGAAAAAACAAGGGTATTTGCTGTACCTAGATCAATACCAAGTTTGGGAGAAAAGAAACTCATATGCAAAACGACTATATCACAAAATAGTTGTACTTGCTCGAGGCCTCACCTCGAGGTGAGGCCTCGATACTCGATATAAAAAACCGCCCTACCCCTAGCCGAAGCTATATGGTAGAGCGGTGTGTGAGACAACGGGATGAACGTCCTCAATTAGAGAACAGCGGCTCTTACGTCTCAAAGAACTAAGCTACTTTTTGATCTCGCCCTTTAGCGAGCTCACGTTCCATCTTCCACCACGCGGTGAAGAGCCATTCCACGAACCTCGTGGCACAGCGCCAAATGGCCATCTTGTGGATATGCCCCTTGGTGTAACGCTTCTTGCCATCAACAATGACAATTACAGGATGTTTCGCCTGCAGACGTTCTTTGCAAAGCAAGAAGTACTGGCCCCACTCGGAACCTTTATTCTTGATGAATTGGTCCACAAGCAGGTAGACCGCTTGCCGTGAGTCAGGATGCCAATTAGCAATTTCCCCATTGCGCCGGCGAGGGAAAATTCCAGTAGGATGAGCTTCGTTGCCCGGTTGGACATGAACGCCCATGAACTTCTTGAGTTGTGAATCCTTCTCAAAGCGACGGATATCCATCACTGCCGAGATGATACGAGAACCGATTGCCGGCCCGAGGCCTTCAACAGGGTTCAAGACTTTCTGGAATACTTCGGTAGCTTCGACAGCTTTAAGCAGGGAGCGGTCGGCCTTGCCTTCTTCGGCAGACAGAGCTGTGAAGATTGGGTCGTTAGCCTTGAGCCCATCGTAATACTTCTCAATACCACCTTCGGGGTATTTACCCTCTTCCGAACAGAATATCTCGCCCAGAGTCCGCTGACGCAGACGCTGGCCACACGCGATGCGAGCCTTCATAGCGTCCATTCGGACACGCAAGGTTTCGCGCACTTTGACAATAGAGCGATCCCGAACGTATACCGGATAAAAAAGCTCCAGTTTTTCTTTGGCGAGTCTTGCCAAGAGATGTGCGTCCAATTTCTTGTCCCCCTCTCCACGCTCATACTTGAGAATGAAGGGTGTCAGACGAAGCACCGTAGCTTCAACTGTCTGCCCCATTCGAGACAACGCGAATGCGAAGTTGTCTCCGGAACCTCCGAGAGACATGGAGACGATGTCGCCTCCTTTCAGACCATCGTAATGCGAGGGAACTTTGCTCGGCACTTCAATCACCTTGCCAGCGCGGTTTTTTACAACTTGACCTTCAGGCCAAGCCGAAACGTCTTCACCTTCCTCAACATCACGATATTTCACATGATGCTTCTTGAAACTGGAAATATCTTCTCCAGCCACGACTGCGCGGAATTTCACCGGCATAATTCCATAGACGAAGTCGAGCTCAGCCTGTTCATCATCGAGCTCGTGATTGATAACCTTGTCGCCCACAATAATCGAGAGCAAGGTTGGTTGGGCTTCATCCTTCGCGGTCTTTTTGACCCGAGGGACGATGCCAATGTAACGGATTACTTCAGTCGAGCTTTCGCTCATATTTTTTCTTTCTTTTTTGTCCCTCACTTTCGTTCGGGACGGTTTTTATTTCGTCCTCACCTCTTTAGCGGTTCGGACAGTTTGGTTTTCTCTGCGTACGCAGAAGAAATTCTGGGGACATTGCCTTGCTCGTACACATCGTACAGGCACTGGCTCGTCCCCACCATACGATTTCTCGTATGGAAATTAAGAAGTAAGACACCCGCCCCGTCGCTTTTTCAAGCAAGCGGATTTTCGTCTTACTCCTCCCGCCGAAGCGGAAAAAATCAAGGAGTGAGACACGGCACCATTCATTCTAAAAATAGAATAAAATCAACAACGTCTCACTCCCTCTCACCTTTCGGCAAGAAAATCATTATTCAATTTTCAAAGAACTGGTGCCCCGCCCTTCGTCAGAACGAAGGGCGGGGCTGGAGAGAACAGCTTTTAGAACGTATTTCTATAGTCTCATTTTCGTCCTCTCCCCACAACATACCTTCAAAAGATATATTCTGGGGAGAGGGTGAGACATCTGGCGAATCGTCAATTATGACAGCTTCCGTCTCGTCTCACCCTTCCCTCCGAAGTAACGGAGGGAAAATTCTGGAAACAAGACAATGTAGTCTTGTTTCCAAGGGATAGGACAGAGTCCATCTCGTTCTAAAGAAACAGCTTTCCTTTCATCCATCCCCAAAGTTTAAAAGAGCTCCACGGACAAACATTTACTCATTCAATATAGAAAAGAATCGGTCTCGTCCGTGGGGAAAACACCGAGAGGCAGGTCTTTTTAGGACATTTCTCTTGAGATTCTCAATTGCCATGTATAACAAATATTCATACTTTTGTCAAGACACAGGCTTGTAACCCTCCACACCTCCAGTTACACTCATGTCCCTATCCCTGTAATGACAGGTAGGTCTTGCACCAGTGTGTTGTTGTTTTCTATGTTTAGCAATTTTTTTCAGAAATTAAACTTTCTCCACGAATGATCTTTTGGTGGTATCCGACTTGGTTTTTGTTTGATAAGCGCGACGATTGAAACATGTACTAGTTTGGGTCTTTTCGTAAGCTCGTGGTATTCAAGATATACATTCTTTAGTCGAACATTAATCGTACCGTCGAAGTATTTCTCAACAATCACTTCACCTTTTTCATTTTACCCCACTCTTATTTTAGTTGTCAAACTTATCCACAACTGGCTTGTCGATTATATTGACATAGTTTCAAATCTGGCTATACTATAAGCATGATTAAACATACATTTTTATTGGAGCTGAGAAAAAATCAAGGTATTTCTCAGGCCTTTGTGGCTGAAGAAATTAGTGTTTCAAGGGCAAGCTATATAGAAATTGAAAAAGGGGCGAAAGAGCTCACGGTTTCTCAAGCGCAGAAAATCTCCGAGATTTTTAATGTCTCTCTCGCGGAGCTTATATCCGGCAAAAAAACTTCTGACGTAGAAGTTTCCATTAAGGATGCGCCGGAGAAAAAAGAAATGCAAAAAATCCGTATTGATGTACCACAAAAGAACCTCAAAAAATTCAGAGAGGTATTTCTCTATGTTCTGGAAAAAGTAGGGAGTAAATCTAATGTGGGAATGACAGTTTTGTATAAACTGCTCTATTTTATTGATTTTGACTATTACGAAAAATTTGAGGAACAGCTTATCGGAGCAACATATATCAAAAACCACTTCGGACCAACTCCTGTGGAGTTTAAAAAAATTGTTAATAAGATGGAATTGAAGGGAGAAATTGAAACGGTCAGGAGCAAGTATTTTCAGCATGAACAGACAAAATATTTGCCGAGGCGACAATCAAACATCTCTGTTTTGAGCGCGCAGGAAATAAAGCACATAGATGAAGTATTGGAGAGGTTGTCTGATAAAACCGCGACGGAATTAAGCAATTACTCCCATAAAGATGTTCCATGGATAGGCACTTCCGATGGAGAGATTATAAGTTATGAATCCGTATTTTACAGAACACCGGAAACATCGGTTAGAATATATGTCGACAATCTACTATAAATATACAGAAGATTTCAAAAAGGATCTCAAAAGACTTTCGAAGAAGTTTACGACCCTCGAGGAAGACATCAGAATAACAAAAACATATGCGATTGAGCTGTTTCATTTGCAAAAAATCGATAGACAGGCAATTTTCCCTATACCGAATTTCTGTACGGAAGAAGTGAAGATTTATAAATTAAAAAAGTTTGCATGCAAGGCATTGAAGGGTCGCGGAGTAAAAAGCGGTATTCGTGTTATTTATGCTTATTCTGTTCCAACCAAGACCGTTGATTTTATTGAAATTTATTTCAAAGGTGAATCGGAAAACGAGGATAGGGAAAGAATAAAGGAATATCTTTCCACCGATAGGAATTAGGGTCAGTTCAACATCAGGGGGAACTGTCAAACCTCTATACTAGATGAGTACCTCGTAAATGGCTTAATTCCCGAGGCCTCACCTCGAGGTGAGGCCTCGGGCAATATTCGCACCCAATTCCGTCAATTGTTTCTCCAATCGTTCGTAACCACGATCAATCAAATGAACATTGTTAACTGTAAAACTACCTGTTCCAACCAATGATGCCAAGACAATTGCAAAACCTGCACGAATATCATGTGCGCGTAATTCGTCAGTTTCAGATAATTGTATCAACGGAGTTGGACCTTTAATCAAAATTTCTCGAGGACTCATGATCGTAATATTCGCCCCCATTTTGGAAAGATCCTCAACGTATTTGAAACGTCCGTCGAAAATCGTTTCAAAAATCATACTCTCACCTTCTACTTGTGTTAAATAAGTTACTACAGGTGCTTGCAAATCTGTCGGAAACCCCGGATATTCATGCGTACGAATATTAAAAGGTTTCAATGTCTTCCCTCCACGCACCGTAATACTATCCTTATCTATATCTATTTCTACTCCCGAACTACGAAGCAGATTCACAACTGACTCTAGATGTTCAGGCCGACATTTTTCAATGGTCAAAGACTTGGCACACAATGCTCCTAGAATAAGAAAGCTCCCTGCTTCTATACGATCTGGAATTGCTTTATAGGAAATATTTGAATTTAGCAATTTTCCACCAGTTCCTTCGATTTCAATCGTAGTAGTCCCCACTCCAGTAATATGTGCACCAGCCATATTGAGCCATTCAGCCACGTTTATAATCTCTGGTTCCATTGCGCAATTTTTCAATATCGTTTTTCCATTACCTAATACCGCAGCCATCATTAACGTTTCTGTACCGCCAACCGATTGAATATTAAAAAATAGTTCCGTGCTTTTTATTCCTTCTGGAGTAGAAACTGAATAAATACGATCATCAATTAGATCGACGACTGCTCCCATACTTTTATATCCTTCAATAAAAATATCGACGGGACGCGCACCGAGAACACATCCTCCCGGTGAAGGAAACGTCACGCTTCCGAAACGCGACAAAAGTGGGCCGGTCAATACCACTGATGAACGCATATTTTGAGCGAGCTCCGTATCGATGACAGTATGAGAAATAGAGGAAGGATCAATAACAATAGCATGTGCGAATTGTTTGGTAATATTGGCTCCTAATTTGGAAAGAATATTAATCATCAATCCTACATCATTAGTATCAGGAATATTTTCAAGCGTAACTGGTCCATCAAATAGAACTGTTGCTGCCAATGCTTTGAGAGCTGCATTTTTTGCACCATGTATCGCAACACGCCCGTTGAGTTTCTTTTCTCCAGCAAGACCTTGAATAATAAAACATTCTTTGTTCATATAAAAAGCGAGGTATCTCGCCCAACCATTCTAATCGGTCATGGTCAATTTTACAAATAGTAAATGAATGCTATAAATATCCTATGTATATCATTACTGTTATTCCTCTTAGTCGTTCAAAAATCAGTGATACACTCTCGTATTTTACCACCTCTGAAGTTCCCGTTGGTGCTATTGTCTCTGTGCCACTACGATCAAAAAGCATTCATGCCATTATTATCGAATCTCGTCCTGCTGAGGATATTAAATCCGAAATCAAAAAAGCACCTTATGAAATCCGTAAACTCGGCAAAGTCAAAGCATCTGCATTTTTCCCTTTATCTTTTCTGGATTCCTGTCGCCTACTTGCCGATTATTATGCCACTACCACTGGTTCAATTATTGATGCATTGGTGGCCGATATACTTCTAATCAATGCACACAAAATCACTCCACCATTAGTGAATGTGACACAACTTCCATCTACATCACCTTCATCTTCACGCAAACGTGCCGATGGCTATGCAATTCAAGGTGATACAATTGATCGACACAGTTCATGGCGTAGTCTGATTCGTCAAACATTTGCCCATAAACATTCGATCGCCTTTTATACACCGACCATAGAAGATGCGAAGAGTTTATGTAGCGCACTAGAAAAAGGTATTGAGGAATATATTTTTATCTTACATACAAGTCTGACACCAAAAAAGATTATTGAAACATGGTCACGTATTGCCGAAAGTACACACCCTGTAGTTATTATTGCAACTGGATCATTTCTTCTGCTTCCACGTTCTGATATTGAAACAGTGATTATCGAGCATGAAAATAGTCGTGGATGGATCACTCAAAAGGCACCGTATCTGGATATACGTCATGCACTCGAAATATGTCATCGCGCCGAAAGACGTACTGTATATCTTTCCGATAGTTTATTACGCACCGAAACACTTCACCGTCTCAGTGAACATGATATATATGAAGGATCTCCATTCAAATGGCGCTCGGTGTCGACTGCCAACGACACTCTCGTCGACATGAAAGTCTATAAATCAGCCGAAAATAATTTCCGTGTCATATCACCAGAACTTGAAACACTGATTCGTCATAATCAAGAAGGTAATACTCATCTTTTTATTCTAACTCTCCGTCGTGGTACTTCTCCTTCAACTGTCTGCTCCGATTGCGAAACTATCGTAACCTGTCATACCTGTTCAGCGCCGGTCGTACTTCATACGTCAAAAGAAACCGGAAAAAACTTCTTCATGTGTCATACCTGCGGGGAACGTCGAAGTGCTGCAGAAATGTGTTCAATCTGCGGAGGATGGAGACTAACTCCACTTGGTATTGGTATTGAGCGCGTCGAAGAAGAAATCCGTATTCGTTTTCCTAAGATAGATATTTTTAAAATAGATGCTGACACTACTACGACCGGCGAAAAAATACATGAGACGATGAAGATGTTTCTGGCACGACCCGGAAGTATTCTCTTGGGTACCGAAATGACTCTGACCTATTTACCTGAAAAAATTGATCATATTGCCATTGCTTCGATCGATTCCCTCTTTGCCTTACCTGATTTTCGTATTCAGGAAAAAATTATGTATACACTCGTTCGTCTGCGAAGTATCGCGACTCGCTCGATTATCGTACAAACTCGTCGAGTAGGAGAAAAAGTTTTTGAATATGGTCTAAAAGGTAATCTTAGTGATTTCTATCGCACCATTCTAGAAGAACGTCATCAATTTACCTATCCACCATTTGGTACATTAATTAAAATAAGTATTGAAGGAAAAAAAGATGCCATTGCCAAAGAGATGGCTACTATTCAGACAATCATCGAACCTCATCATATCGACATCTTCCCTGCTTTTACTGCCAGCATCCGTGGTAATTCAGTCATTCATGGATTAATTAAACTCGTCTCCCACACATGGCCAAATGTCACACTTGTCCAAAAATTACGTTCCCTATCACCATCAATCAAGGTGAAAATAAACCCTGAGACTCTTCTGTGATAAAAAACTGCCTATATAAACTTTTTGTAACCAGAAGCTGGAGAAATAATGCCCCATGCGTATGTGCAATTACAGGAAAACCACAGCATTAGTAGAGAATAGTTGACTACTAAGGTTAAAGACATTGTGAGATGATTTTCCTGTAATTGCACATACGCATGGGGCATCAATCACAAATAAGGTTTACTGATATGCGTTTTACTGGTATATTTTCGTCATGATCGATATCGTCCAACGTGACAATCTGGTACTCAGAAAAAAGGCTACCGAAATTCTTCTGAATGATATTCATTCAATAGGTTTAAAAAAGATTATTTCTGATATGAAAATCGCCCTCGATTCCCAACAAGATGGCATCGCTATTGCCGCACCTCAGATCGGTATATCATTACGAATCTTCTTAGTATCTGGTTCATTCCTCAAAGAAGCCGACCCATCATATACCGGTGACGACTCTGATCTTATCTTTATCAATCCAGTTATTACTCGATTCTCTCGTGAAAAGAAAGATGCGGAGGAAGGATGCCTTTCGGTCCGTTGGTTATACGGCAAAGTTCCCCGCTCAACTAAAGTAACCTTGGTTGCCTACAATGAAAAAGGTAAAAAAGTAGAACGCGGAGCCAGTGGTCTATTGGCACAAATATTTCAACACGAAGTAGATCATCTCGAAGGCATTCTTTTTATCGACAAAGCAACTGATCTATGGGAAATGGAACCCGAAGAAGTAGAAAAGTTACAAAACCCACAATAAATGTCTCATTCATCTACTATTATATTTTCTTTTTTTGGCTCATCACGTTTTTCTGTTTTCATCTTGGATGAATTGGAACGTGGTGGCTTTCTACCCATTTCCATTGTTACAACTCCCGACAAACCACAAGGTCGACATCTAACCATGACTCCTACTCCAGTCAAAACGTGGGCGATCCAGAGAGGCATTCCGGTCCATGATCCCGAAGTACTCGACGCCTCATTTGCAGACGCACTCACTCCTGAAAAAGCACAGGTCTTTATCGTCGCATCCTATGGCAAAATTATTCCTCACCATATTATCGACATTCCTCCACGCAAGACACTTAATATCCACCCTTCATTACTTCCACTCTTTCGTGGAGCAACTCCTATCCAATCTGCAATTCTGCACGATACAAAAGATACGGGTATAACCTTGATGCGAATTGATGAAAAAATGGACCACGGACCAATCGTGGCTCAAGAAAAAGTCCATATTATTACTTGGCCAACCTATGATATTTTGGAAAAAGAAATGGCAGAAAAAGGAGCGCAACTTTTGATACGTAACCTTACTCAATGGATCGAAGGTTCACTCCCTGAACAAGAACAAGAACAAGATCATTCTGTAGCTACTTTTACCAAAAAGATTATTAAAGAAGATGGACTGATCGATTTGAATAACGATGCCTATTCAAATTTTCTGAAAATCCAAGCCTTTCATACTTGGCCACAGGCATACTTTTTCCATGACCATGGAGGCAAAAAAATCCGTGTCAAAATAACCGAAGCATCATACAGTGACGGTACACTTCATATTATGCGCGTCATCCCTGAAGGAAGTAAGGAAATATCCTACGAAGATTTTCAACGAGGTTACAACCTGATATTGTAGACGGAACCAGATAGATTCTCACCAATGTCTTGAGCCTTTTGTACCACGTAATAGACCACAGTCCAGAAACAAAAGACTGAAACAAAAGCGATACATAGCCACTGATTGACCACTTGTCTCCCCGACGCCATATCAAAAAAAGAATTCTTCTGCATAGATATATTGGTATTAATTTTTCCAAGGCCACAAACCTTTCATAATCCCTTTTACACTAGCGCCTCCGCGACGAACTAATGAGATATGTTTCTCTTTGTTCGTAGTTAATTCGCGGAAAATATCATCTTGCACATCGTCGATGGCCATATAGAGATCTTCTTTTTCCGAACTTGCATAAAGATTTTTATTTGCCCCAACAATATGAATTTCAGCTTTGAAAATGTCACCTTTGTTATGATGACCAGTCGTACGTGCAAGTTCGACATCACACTGTGCTGCCGGATCATTCCCCACAATCTTTCCTATTTTCTCAAGACGCTTGTGAACATACTCCGTAATCGCATCTGACGACATAACATTGGTTGTCTTGATATTGATATTCATGGAATGGGTGGTTAGTTGATAATCCTCCCTATAGTATAACTCTGCTCCAAAGTCGTATCAAGTCACATCCCGAGGCCTCACCTCGAGGTGAGGCCTCGGGATTGAAGTTTTGATTTGAGGAGATGAATGTGCTACATTTTCTCATACAGTATAGATATCGGAGTTCATCAAAACTCACATTCCGGGATAGCTCAGCGGTAGAGCAGTCGCCTGTTAAGCGATTGGTCGCAGGTTCGAATCCTGCTCCCGGAGCCAAAAATAAAACGTCCCAACGGGCGTTTTTTTGTGCGAGGGAGAACAAGCCGTCTGCACGGCTTGCGTCAGGATTCGAAGATCTTGAGCATATTCCGACGACTGAAAGGAGAAGGAATGCGAAAGGTGTACTGAAGCTGTAAGCTTCGAATCCTGCTCCCGGAGCATAAAAAGAAAAGGACGCCATGAAGTGGTGTCTTTTTCTTTTTACTCGTGCGGATAGGGTGAGAAAGGCGGAACGATGTGAGCGCAGTAGCGCGAACCGTGAGCCGGTGTCGCGGAAATTTCCGAGCGTCGGCGAGGAAATTATCTGTGACCGATCCCTAGCCGCGGAGCCTATTTTTCAGCCCTATTTATCAACGGTTATTTTTGATACCCAAGCAGGACTCAGAACCCATAGAATTATAAGTTGAATTTTTTGACACAAATATGTCATACCATACTATTAGACTAACAAGTGTGAATATTATTGATGAATGATCATGAATATTTTGCACATGTTCGTCAACAAGATTATCAATCTCCTCCGTAACAAAAAATCGCGAAATCAGTTGATGTCCTTTTAGAGTATTTACAAGTGGTAGTAAGACTTTCTTATCTCTAAGCCAATCAGAAATTGGTAGTCCGAAACCACACTTATCTCTCAAAACTATTTTTTTAGGCAAATATTTTAATGCGATTTCTTTTAAGATAGTCTTGCTTCCATACTTATCTATTTCAATTTTAGTATTAAAAAAGGATCTCAAAATCGGCCCATACAAAAACGGAACCCTATTTTCAATATTCGCAGCCATACCAGCTTTATCTTGTCGTAGTAATACATGTGGCAGATAGGTATAAATATCATAGAGACCTATTCTATGCATCGAATCCATATTATCTATCTCACCCAGGAGTTTTTCTCTTTCTCGGTTAGCAATATATTTTGTATTTTTAATAATTCTTGATACAAGCCGATAATCATTAAATGCATTTGAAAATAATATATCTTTTTCACTATTATATTTTTTACCAAAATACCTATTATACCCATGGAATA
>Ga0163150_10003135_pt1 | contig 23848 bp, 27 predicted proteins | sample OliLakLV19P2IB_FD_148628 | JGI IMG/M metagenome (GOLD analysis project Ga0163150, IMG submission 148628) | Freshwater microbial mat bacterial communities from Lake Vanda, McMurdo Dry Valleys, Antarctica - Oligotrophic Lake LV.19.P2.IB | ecosystem: Environmental > Aquatic > Freshwater > Lake >...
TTTTTATAATGTTCAACCAAATTTAAGTTTATGAGTAAAAGAAAAGCAAAACAGATCTTGCCATTCGTCCTGTTGGTTGCAATTGCCCTCATTGCCATGTTTGTAAAACCTGCGGCTGACTATGTTCCCGGAGCTGCTGACCCACAGTACAGCTCTTCGGATATTGCCTGGGTACTCGTATCCACCGCATTAGTTTTTTTGATGACCCCCGGTCTTGCATTTTTTTATGGAGGCATGGTAAATCGCAAAAATGTTATTTCCACCATGATCAAAAGCGTAGTTGCTGCCGGCATTGTTGGAGTACTTTGGGTGGTTTGCGGATTTAGTCTTGCTTTTGGAGAATCAGTAAATGGTCTTATTGGTAATCCCTCCACTTATGCATTTTATCATGGGGTAAAATCCGGAGCTCCCTGGCCATTAGCAAACACCATTCCCTTATCACTGTTCTCCCTTTTCCAATTGATGTTTGCTATCATTACTCCGGGTTTAGTTGTGGGTGCCGTAGCAGAACGTATCCGTTTTACTTCTTACGTTTTGTTTATTATTTTATTCTCACTGCTCGTTTATGCACCGGTAGCACATTGGAGTTGGCATCCGGAAGGTTTTCTTGCTAAGATGGGTGCCTGGGATTTTGCTGGTGGTACTGTTGTACATATTACAGCAGGTTGTGCAGCATTGGCTGGTGCGATGGTATTGAAACGAAGAAAGTCACACATTGATAAAAAAGAAATACCACCGGCTAATGTTCCTTATGTTTTAATTGGAACAGGTTTACTTTGGTTTGGATGGTTTGGCTTCAATGCAGGCTCTGCAGTTGGTGCTACACCATTAGCCGTTAATGCATTTGGCACTACCACTACAGCAGCATCTTCTGCCGGACTTGCCTGGATGTTCTTTGATGTTATCAAAGGAAAAAAACCATCCGTACTTGGCTTCTGTATAGGTGCTGTAGTTGGCCTCGTTGCTATTACGCCTGCCGCAGGTTTTGTCGGTATACCACAAAGTATTATCATCGGACTGGTTGGTGCAATAGTTTCCAACGTTGCGGTTAGTATTAAACAAAAATCAAAACTCGATGATACACTCGATGTATTCCCTTGTCACGGTTTAGGTGGCATGGTGGGTATGTTGCTTACGGGTGTATTTGCCAGCACTGCTGTACATGGTATTAAAGATGGTCCGCAAGGTTTGTTTTATGGCAATCCGGAATTCTTCTTTACCCAGCTAAAAGCAATGGCAATTGTGGCGGTATATAGTTTCGCTGTTTCATATGGCATATTCAAGTTCATCAATTATGTGGTGCCAATGAGAGTAAGTGAAAGCGAAGAAGAAGAAGGCCTGGATGCCTCACAGCATGATGAAAAATACCTGCAGGGAACTTTGCTGGTACACAATAATGGTATCATCGAAGAAAAATCAGTAGAGCTTTAGTAAATAAAATCGAAAAAGGCACTGCATTAATGGAATACCCTTCTCGCAAAAGTTTATTCCTGCTGTGCCCTTTTCTTAACATCTAAAATGTATTACAATGTTACAAAAACTTTTTGTGGCAGCAATAGGCATGCTGTCTTGTACTTTTTTAAATGCCCAAACCGCATCAGTTAATTCAGTCGTTAAAGATTCTTCCGCCTTAGTGGAAGATGAAAAAAAAGAACCCACATTAACCATTACAGGTTCTTTCGATGCGTATTACCGGAATGATCTGGCCGATGTCAAGACCAATGGCTTCACCAGCTTCACACCCATGCATAATTCTTTTTCACTGGGTATGGCCAGCCTTAAGTTTGAACATAAAGGTGACAAAGTAGGTGCTGTGGCCGATCTTGGCTTCGGTCCAAGGGCTAAAGATTTCGCTTATGCAGATGAGGGGATTACGCAGGCTATTAAACAACTTTATGTAAGCTATTCACCAACCGACTGGCTGAAGTTTACCCTGGGTACCTGGGCCACCCATATAGGATATGAATTAGTAGATCCCCAGCTAAACAGGAACTATAGCATGAGCTATATGTTTACCAATGGCCCTTTCACACATACCGGCTTAAAGGCAGAAATTTCAAAAGGAAAACATGGGTTAATGCTCGGTGTTGCTAACCCTACTGATTACCGGATACCACCAGACGGGCAGATTAACAAAAAAGCATTGCTGGCGCAATACAGTTTTGCCGCAAGTGATAAAGTGAAATTTTATTTTAACTATGTAAGTGGTAAAAATCCAGATACATCTAAAACAAATCAGTTTGATGCGGTAATTACTGCCAAAGTAAGCGACAAGTTTAGTATTGGGTACAACGGCACTTTAAACTCCACACAAGGCTGGAATGGCAGTAAGAATACGGAAAGTAAAGCATGGTGGGGTTCTGCACTATACCTGAATGTTGACCCGCAGCCGTGGTTTGGTCTTACACTTCGTGGGGAATTATTCAGTGATAAAAATCAGATTAAAGCATTCAGTTCTGCATCAGAAGGTGGAAGCATATTCGCTACTATTTTATCTGCCAACTTTAAAACAGGCGGGTTCCTATTTATTCCAGAATTCAGGATTGATAATGCAAATAAAGAAGTGCTTTTTACCAATAAAACCGGTGCCTTTACCAAATCAGCTGCCAGTTTCATTTTCGCAGCAATTTATTCGTTCTGATAAACAATGTCCATATAAGATTTCAAAGTGGCAAGCAATTGTTAACGGCCTTCTGTTTCTACAGGGGGTTTTTTTTATACTAACGGCTCCTGCTGGCTCAGGCAATGAAAACTCCCAAGACCCCAGATAATATCTGTAGAATCAATACCTATTACTTCTTTGCCCGGAAAACAATCCTGAATTATCTGAATTGCCTTATCATCCCTGTCCGAACGGAAAGTTGGAACAATCACTGATTTATTGGCGATATAAAAATTAGCATACGAGCAGGGAAGCCGTTGGTCTTCATAAATCAGCTCTTCAGGCATTGGCAATTCAATAATATTTAGTTGCTTACCATTCAGCAACCGCATTGCTTTCAATTGTTTCAGGTTGTGCTGAAGCAAGGCATAGTTTTCATCATGCTGGTTTTCTTCAATAACAGTGATAACAGTATCCTCGTCTACAAAACGAACGGTATCGTCAATGTGGCCGTCGGTATCATCGCCAATAATTCCTTCATCTACCCAAAGCACCTGCTCCATACCATAATAATTATACAGGTACTCTTCAATCTGCTGCTGATTCAAGTGAGGGTTACGATTGGGATTCAGTAAACAAGCTGTTGATGACATTACCGTACCATTTCCATTAAATTCCACCGAACCACCTTCCATAATAATACCTGGATTATAAACCGGGATATCAAAATATTTTCCAATCAAGGTTGGTACTACATCATCTAAATCAAACGGCGGATATTTATTACCCCATGCATTATAATCCCAGTCAACTATTACTTTCTTTTGTTCAGCGGCAGGGTTTATTAAAAAAGCAGGACCATGGTCACGGCACCATGCATCATTGGTTGGGTGAAAAAAGAATTCAACTTTTGTCAAATCAACTCCTTCCCTTTCCAAATGCCCAATTGCAAATGCTTTCATTGCGGCATCAGCTACATTGATGCGAACTAATTCTCCTTTTGTCAATTCTTTAATGAACTTAACATAGGAAGGATAAATTGTATGAATTTTCCCCGGCCATGATGCTTCCTTATGAGGCCAGCTAAGCCAGGTGGCAACATGCGGTGCAAATTCAGCAGGAAAATAGTAACCGAGTTGTTTAGGAGTTCTGCCCCCATCCCCTAAAGGGGAGTTATTCAACGAGTCTAATTTTTTTCTGGTATCCATTTAGGGCTATTTCTAAATTTATCAGTGTTTCTATCCTTGAAAGATTCTAATCCTCCTTTAGGAGATAGGGGCTATTACTCTTCATCTATAAAACGTTTGGTAATAGGTTGGTATGAATCAATTCTTCTGTCTCTCATAAAAGGCCAGTGCGTTCTGTATTGATCCGTTTTGGCCAAATCAATCTCCAGCACTTTCACTTCTTCCTCGTCATGTGATGCTTTATATAAAATAGTACCAAAAGGATTTGAGATAAATGAACCACCCCAAAACTTCATGGCACCGTTTTGCTCAAGGCCAACACGGTTTACACTTACTACATGCACACCATTAGCAACTGCATGACTTCGCTGAATAGTTTCCCATGCACCATGTTGTTCTGTATTAGTCGCTTCATCCTGGGCGGTGGCCCAGCCAATGGCTGTTGGATAAAATAATATTTCTGCTCCCATCAGCGCAGTAATTCTTGCCGCTTCCGGATACCATTGATCCCAGCAAATCAATACACCGAGTGTAGCAAATTTTGTTTTGAAAACTTTATAGCCTAAATCACCGGGTGTGAAATAGAATTTTTCATAATAAGCCGGATCATCGGGAATGTGCATTTTTCTGTACTTACCGAGATAGCTTCCATCGGCATCAATAACTGTTGTTGTGTTATGATAAAGGCCCTGTGCCCTTTTTTCAAATAAAGAAGCAATGATAACAACGCCCAGCTCACCAGCTACTTTTTGTAATGCTTCACTTGATGGGCCGGGAATGGGCTCTGCCAGTTTGAAATTCTCGTAATCTTCTACATCGCAGAAATACAAGGAAGTAAATAATTCCTGCAGGCAAATAATCTGTGCGCCACCGGCTGCTGCTTTCTTTACCCCTTCAATTGCTTTGGCAAGATTTTCTTCCTTTTTATCAGTGCAAGTCATTTGCACCAACCCAACTTGTACTTTACTCATATCCGTAAATTGAGATGCAAAAATAATAGATTGAAAGATAAACTCTCCAAGAGTTATACTTACATAATTCAGATTTCTTTTAGTTACAACTCCTGGAGAGTTGTGAAAACTTACGCCGAATTCCTTCCTGCATTAATAATTCCAAATGAACATCTCATCACTAATTTCTCATAAGTCGCCTTTACAGGTGCCTGCACCAACTGCTCATCCAATTCTCTTATTTTAGTTAGTGCATATTGCTGAATAGTTAACAACGGCAATACAATCCTTTCCCGCATTTGTATAGACACTTGCTCTACAGGGTAATCCGCCATTAATTCTGCCTGCCCTGTAATTTTCGATAAGTATTGCTTCGTTAGTTCATACTCGTCCTGTATCATCTGCCATATTTCACCAAACTGTTTATGCTTGGCTAAAAAAGCAGTCAACGGGAAAAACGATTTCATCATCGCCATTTCACAATTATCCAGTAATGTTTTAAAGAACATGGATTGATGATAGAGTTTCTGCAGCTCCAATAACTTCCCTTTCTTCTCCATTTCTTTTAGTGCAGAACCTACACCGTAGTATCCGGTTACATTTTGTTTTAATTGGCTCCAGGAGCCGGCAAAAGGAATAGCCCTTAAATCTTTTAAGGACAAGCCGGATGATGCGCCTCTCTTAGCCGGGCGGCTGCCAATATTTGTTTCGCTATAAAACTTTAGCGGACTTACCTGTAATAAGTAATCGGCGAGATAAGGATGTTCTTTTAATGATTTATAAGAATTATAACTGGTTTCGGATAACTCCTGTAGCAGTGTTTCTTCTTTTTCTGTGAGTGTAATATCCTTATTAGAAAATAAATCATTGGAGATACCGGCATTTAATAGCTGTTCAATATTAAACTGAGCCGCATCTATTGTTCCAAAATTAGAACTCACTGTTTGTCCCTGAATGGTCAGCTGTATTTCCTTATTAGAAATATTATGACCCATTGAAGCGTAAAACTTATGCGTTTTTCCACCACCCCTTGAAGGCGGCCCCCCACGGCCATCAAAAAATATCACATCCATATCATACTGCCTGGATATGGCTGTTAGTTCTTCTTTTGCTTTATAAATACTCCAGTTAGCCATCAGGTAGCCGCCGTCTTTGGTACCATCTGAAAACCCAAGCATAATCGTTTGCCGGTTATTTCTTCGTTGCAGGTGTGCCTTGTAAACCGGGTTGGTGTATAATGTCCTCATCACCGCTGCTGCATGTTGCAAATCATTTATTGTCTCAAACAAGGGCACTATGTCAATATTCATCTCTTCCTGCTTCCATCCGCCTAACAGAAATAAACCATACACTTCCATTACATTTAAAGCACTGTTGCAGTGGCTGATGATGTATCGATTACAACCTTCAGCACCGTTGTATTGCTGGATTGTTTTAATAGCAGTAATTGATTTCAACGTGTCTTTATAGACTGGCTCTTCCATCAAATCAGCCTCCACCGTAGTGGTGATAGAGCTAAGGGCATTAATTTTTTCATTGTCGGCAAGGCTTGTATAATTATCCGGCAGTGCAATACCTTTATTCGCAATAGCCTCCAGCACTTTTGTATGCACCGTACTTTCCTGGCGGATGTCCAGTGTAGTAAAATGCAGACCGAAAATTTCAATCTTATTGATCAGGTTATTCACCATGTGCAGGAATAAGCCATTGTGCTGATGAATAACAATATCTTTTATCTGCAATAACGGTTGCAGTATTTCCTCTTTTTCCAGGTTGGTTTTAAAGCCGGGTATGAAAAGATTGTTGTACAATTTATTCTCCAGCTCTTGCAACAACACATCTACTCCTTCAAAAGTCAACCTTCTCCGCAACTTTCTTACATCAAGATAATAGCATTTGATGATACCACCTCTTAATGCATCGGCCACCTGCAAGGTAATTTCACTTGTTACAAAGGGATTACCATCCCTGTCGCCACCGGGCCAGAAACCCATTCGGATAACAGGGTTATCTTTATCCACCGCATCAGGAAAATAATTCTTTAATGTAGAAATAATTCTTCCTGCCGCCTGGTAAAAAACATTTTCCAGGTACCATATAAGACTTACTGCTTCATCATACGGTGTCGGTTTTTTCTTTTTAAAGAAAGGTGTTTTGCCAAGTTGTTGCAGGTAAGTATTAATAAGACTGGCATTGTTATCAGCCAGTGCCCTCGACAAATCATTGATGATGCCTAACACAGAGCCAGGATAAAACTGTGTGGGGTGAGCTGTCAATACCAGTCGTATGGCAAAGTCTTTAAGTTTTTTAGTCAGTTCATCTTCCTTATCTCCCTGTATCACTTCCGATTCAAGATGCTTGAGGGTTCCGGCACCATTGAGGTCATGCACATTCCTGAAAGCTGCATCTTCCAGTGCATCAAACAGTACCACCTGCCTTTCTATATATTGTACAAAGCGAAACAATAAATCATTCCGTTCATTCTCCTTCGCATACGTTGTATGCTTGTTGAAAAAATCGTCAATGATTTCAACCGGGCTTAATTTCTTTTTATAGCCTTCATCGCAATTATTCGAAAGAAGCGATAACAGGATACCCGTTTTTTCTATCCGGTGAAAAGGTAATGATGTAAAAAGGCTGTTGTAAAGCTGGAATTTTATTCCTACTTCATTTCTGAATTGCTGCAAAGCCCTGTTGGATGAATTATCCATTGTGTTGGTTTATACATTTAAAAATGATACAGCAAGCAGCATGGTGAAAATACTTCATTTTTGGATAAACTACTGTTAGTGCAATAATGGTAAAAAAATTATTGCAATAAAAAAGGGTTGCTATCAGCAACCCTTCAATAAATTCAGATTCGACACTTATGCTTCGCGGCCACCAATAAGTTTATCCTGCCATTCCTTCAATTCATCCCACTTTTCTGCGGCTGCCATTGAGGCCTGTTCAGGCCACGTTGTTGTATCAGCAGCATTGAACTGGCCTTTTGCCATGTCCAGCAATGTTTTAAGTTCTTCCGGTGAGGATTTAGCCATATCTGCATAGGTATTAATACCTGAGGCATTTAATGCTTTTGCTGCTTTTTCTCCAATTCCTTCAATTTTCGTTAAGTCATCTTTCGTCTTTGCTGACGCAGCCTGTGGTTTGGTATCACCCTCGGCTTTACTTTTTGTACTACCGGCACGACGGGTTTTCCTGGTAGCCGCTTTCGCTTCACCTTTACCCTTACCATAAATTTCATTGAAGTCAACCAGTTCGATCATTGCTGTTTCAGCATTGTCACCGACCCTTGCTCCTAATTTAATGATACGGGTATATCCACCGGGACGACCAGCTACTTTCTCAGCTACGGCACCAAACAATTCTTTGATGGCTTCTTTGTCCTGCAGGTAACTGAATACCACACGACGCTGATGAGTAGTGTTTTCTTTTCCTTTGGTAATTAATGGCTCTACATACACCCTTAAAGCTTTTGCTTTAGCGGTAGTAGTAACGATTTTTTTGTACTGAATCAGCTGGCAGGCCAGGTTGCTAAGCAACGCATCTCTGTGTGCTTTCTTTCTGCCTAAATTTTTTACTTTGTCTCCGTGACGCATGACGTTTAATTTTAAGATAATCTTCTTCCGCATTAATCCTGAGCGGAGTCGAAGGATATTCAGTTGTACCGTGTCAGGAATTACAACCTACTGTTATAGAATAGTCTGGAGTCGTGAGCCATGAGTCTGGAGAAAGACTCCTGACTCACGGCTCTTTTAGTCCTGACTCGTTTAGAATTCGCTAAGATCAATACCCAATTTCACTAAATCCATTCCAAAATGCAGACCTCTTTCAGTAAGCACTTGTTCAATTTCAGCCAGTGATTTCTGACCGAAGTTGCGGAATTTCATCAGGTCTTCCTGTTCGTATTGTACCAGCTCACTCAATGAATTAATTTTCGCTGCTTTCAAACAATTGAAAGCCCTTACAGAAAGATCAAGATCTTCCAATGGAGTTTTCAGTACTTTACGCAGTTGTAAAGTTTGTTCATCCACCAGGTCTTCTTTCTTTTCTTCTTTGTTGTCGAAAGTGATGTTCTCGTCAGTAATGATCATCAAATGCTGAATCAGAATTCTTGAAGCCTGCTTCACCGCTTCTTCCGGATGAATCGTTCCATCGGTAGAAACTTCCATGATCAGTTTTTCGAAGTCAGTTCTTTGCTCCACCCTTGTATTCTCGATAGTGTACTTCACATTCTTAATAGGTGTGAAGATGGCATCAATCGGAATATAACCCAACGGCGCATCTTTTGGTTTGTTATCCTCAGCAGGTACATAACCACGGCCTTTGCCGATTGTCAGCTCTATATCCATCCTTGCAGAAGAATCCAATGTGCAAATCAGCAAATCCGGATTCATTATCTGGAAAGTATGAGTGGCTTCGCCAATCATACCAGCCGTAAACTCTGTTCTGTTCTTGATAGACAAAATGATTTTCTCATTTGTCACTTCATGATCAACCGCTTTTTTAAAACGGATCTGCTTCAGGTTCAGAAAAATTTCAACCACATCTTCACTGATGCCTTTCATAGTAGCAAATTCATGTTCCACACCTTCAATCTTTACACCTATGATAGCATAGCCTTCCAGTGAATTCAGCAATACACGTCGAAGTGCATTACCAATCGTTACACCGTAACCGGGTTCCAACGGACGAAACTCAAACTGAGCTTCAAAATCACTTGCTTTTTGTAAAATGATTTTATCGGGCTTCTGGAAATTTAAAATGGCCATATTTTGATTTTAATGTTTGAATACTAGTTTAAATACAAGCTGCGAGTTTTGAGATGCGAGTTTCGAGACTGCTGACTCGTAATTCGTAGCTAATGGCTCGAAACTTTATTACTTAGAGTACAATTCCACAATCAGTTGCTCCTTGATATTCTCAGGAACACTTTCCCTTTCAGGATAGGTGATGAATGTACCTTTCATTTCAGTTTCATTCCAATCTAACCAGCTGAATTTTGGATTTTTTCCACGAACAACACTGGTAATAGAAGTTCTTCCTTTGCTACCTTCTTTGATAGTGATAACATCACCAGCTTTCATTTGGTAAGAAGGAACGTTTAACACATCACCGTTCACTTCGATATGCTTGTGGCTTACCAGCTGACGGGCAGCGGGACGGCTTGGAGCAATTCCCATACGGAAAACAGTATTATCCAGACGGGCTTCACAAAGCTTAATCAGATTTTCACCTGTTACACCCCTGCGACGGGCTGCTTCTTCAAATGTTTTGCGGAATTGTTTTTCCAGGATACCATAAGTGTACTTCGCTTTTTGTTTTTCACGAAGTTGCAAAGCGTATTCACCTAAAGTTTTACGCTTTTTCTTATCACCATGCATACCCGGAGGATTGCTGTTTTTATCCAGCCATTTGCCATTACCTAATATAGGCTCACCGAAACGACGGGAAATCTTGGTCTTTGGACCAGTGTACCTTGCCATAGTTTTTATTCATTTCGATTTTTTTTGTAACGGTGCTACGATCGGTAAAAAATCGTAAAAAATAAATCGGGCACCCTTTGTTAAATGAAAGCTCTTGGCTCCAATATGTCTGTCTTAATACTAAGTACTCAGTACTTAGTATTAAGATATTAAACTCTTCTTTTCTTCGGCGGACGGCAACCGTTGTGTGGCATTGGCGTCACGTCTTTAATCATTACAATCTCAATCCCTGATTGTGATAAAGAACGGATTGAACTTTCACGACCGGCACCAGGGCCTTTTACATACACATCCACTCTTTTCAAACCAGCATCAAACGCTGTTTTAGCAGCATCTGCGGCAGCCATCTGTGCAGCATAAGGGGTGTTCTTCTTAGAACCTTTAAAACCCATTTTACCGGCACTGCTCCAGGCAATCGTCTGTCCTGTTTTGTTGGTAAGGCTGATGATAATGTTGTTGAATGTAGCAGAAATGTGAGCATCGCCGTAAGCGTCTACTTTTACTACTCTTTTCTTAGCGGCTTGTTTTGCGCTGACAGCCTGCTGTGCTTGTGCTTTTGCCATAATTTTTGTACCGAGGTATTCTTTTACGTTGTTTTAAAAAATCATCCTCCGCCAACTGGCGGAGAATCTGAACTAACCCTCCTCCTGCACCGGGGTATCCGTGATTAGTTCAATTATTTTCTAGTGCATATTTAAGAAGCTTCGAGTTGTGAGTTTCGAGACTTTAACTCGTAACTCGCTGCTCATGACTCGCAGCTATTTCTTACTTCTTAGCTGCTTTCTTCTTACCAGCCACCGTCTTTCTCTTACCTTTTCTTGTACGGCTGTTGGTTTTAGTACGTTGGCCACGAACAGGCAACCCTTTACGATGGCGAAGGCCACGGTAACAGGCAATATCAAGCAAACGCTTAATACTCATCTGTACTTCAGAACGAAGCTGACCTTCCACTTTCAATTCTTCCGTAATCGTATTACGGATAATAGTCAGTTCTTCATCATTCCACTCATGTACTTTTTTACTCCTGTCAATATTATGTTTGTCAAGAATGTACTGAGCAGTAGAGAGGCCAATACCATAAATATAGGTAAGACCTATTTCGCCTCTTTTGTTTTTTGGTAAGTCAACACCGGCAATACGAGCCATATTTCTGTTTATTTAATATTAATTCTTTTGTTTTTGCTTCGAGTTATGAGTTACTAGTTGCGAGACTTTAATTCGTGGCTCGCAGCTATCAGCTAATTGCTTTCTTATCCCTGACGCTGCTTAAACCGGGGATTCTTTTTATTGATTACATAAAGTATGCCTTTGCGGCGAACAATCTTGCAATCAACACTGCGTTTTTTAATTGATGCTCTTACTTTCATATACTTTGTTTTTCTTTTGTCACCCTGATCCCGCCTCATGCGGGAAAAGGGTTACTTATACCTGAAATTTATTCTTCCCCTTGTCAAATCATATGGCGACAGCTCCACTCCCACTTTATCTCCCGGCAGAATGCGGATATAGTGCATTCTCATTTTCCCCGAGATGGTAGCCAGTATTTGATGCCCGTTTTCAAGTTTTACTCTGAACATGGCATTGGATAAGGCTTCTAAGATTACTCCATCTTGTTTAATAAGGGGTTGTTTCGACATATTTTTTTTCGGATGGCAAAGGTAAGAGTATCAGGGGTAAAAAAGAAATAACCCCGATTATTTTTAGGGGTTATGTGAAAAAAGGAGCTTGTCTCCGGGAAAATGGGGTTTGAACGCCTTTTTAAGGCTTGTCCAAGTGCACTTTAGTCATGTCTAAGTGCAAATTTTGTAGCTCATGCACTCCCAGCGGAAAGCTGAAATGCCGCCTGTCTTCCCGCCACCACATCTCAATATTGGAAAAATCATCTTTCCTCGGGGTTACCAGCCGGAACGAGTCTTTTTTATACTTTACTGAGCCATCGGTTTCTTCACTGGTAAAGCCAAGTTTTAATAATTGACTTTCGTCCAATGGCACGGCACTCATTTCCTCAGGACTGTACCAAAATTCTTGCACACCGTTATTTACAAGAGCCTGGTTTTCTTCCGGGCTTACACTCACAACTGTGCCTTCCCGCATGATGCCTTCATCATTTACTGCAATAATTCCACCTGATTTAAGATGTCCGATTTTTAGCATAGCGATTCGTTTTATTGACCGAATATAAAAAAAGTTCGGGAAACAAACCCGGACTTTTTTTAATTAACTAATAACTAACCGACTATTTTAGCCTGCTAATTGCAAAATCAAGGATTTCACTTTTTAAGCGAATAATTAAATGAAAATTGATAAATAGGCAGATAGTAATTTATCTCTGGCTTTTTGACGTATTTATAATAAACCACTTTTATGTTTACAAGATTATTGATTTCTACACCCCAGGCCAGGGAATAACCATGATACAGTCCGTTGGTTTCAATAGCAGGCAATATTTCTTTTAGCTGGCTGGCATTTGTGTAGCACCCGATATACCTGAGTGCAAACCATGAAACGCCTACGTTTTTTGAATTAGTTCTTTCCCATGCACCGGTTTGAAAATACAAACCTAACGAACCAAAAGAATTCAGAAAGTTAATTGGTTTGCCTGTTAAAGGGTCGCTGACCGGCCCGGTTCTTATTCCTGTCAGCACTCTTACTCCCGTATGATAAAGAAGGCCTGCTTTAGTAATTTTTTGCGATTTCTTATTGAAATAAATAACACCGTCTATAGAGATATTGGCAAGGCCACTTAATGGATTTATAAAATTAGTAACAAGTGCATCATTTGACCGCTGGCTGTAGCTCTGCGTGTTTTGAAAATTATTGGATGATACGCCGGAGTATAATGAAAGCGGGACAGAAAACTTGCCCGGCTCACCAATGTATAATCTTATAAATCTTGCAGAAGCATTTACCTGGCCATTGTTGATGATGTCAATAAAGCCAGAGGTGAAAATTTCAGGTTTGTAATCTTTTGAAATGGCAGGTTTTTGAACAGCCTGCGGCTGAACAGGTCTGCTATCGACTTTTCGTAAGCTGTCTTTTGCCTGAGTAAAAGCAAATACAGGCCATAGCCAGAATAATATTGGCAGAAAGAATCTCATTCCTTTTTATTTTTCCGATATGATTGCTGTGTGTCGTCAGTTAATTTTTTTTGTAGATATTTTTTTGCAACCTAATGTAACAGATGTACAGTATGAAATATTGGTTTAATTACTTTTTAATTCGGTCTTGCTTTCTCATACGCCTTTCTGATGCGGTAGTTTGCATTGGTAAAAACATAATTCAACGATAACCCTATAAAGGAGCCGGTTGAACTGTATTTGCCTTCTGTAAGTGGCTTGCCGGGAATAATAATTTGGTACGTTCCGTTTACATATTTAGTAAAAGAAATATTGGAACAAATAGCAAGCTGCAATAAGTTATTATTTTTTAGCAACCAAGAATGCCCTGCATTTAGAGGAAAACTTACCCAGGGCTTTGCATCATTATTGGCATACACATCCGTACCCCCTGTATCATAAAATCCATTGTTTACATCTTTCAAACTAATACTAAAACCTTCAAAATCTGCACCTGTACTAAAGTTGAGCCTTATACCTGTATTGGCAAATAAGTATTTTGTTTTTGCATAAAGCCAACGCTTTTCTACCAGCAAGGGTAAGCTTATCACTAATGCAGATAAATAAGAGTTAATCCCTTTTATGGTATAATCCTGTATTAAAGACGGTGTAAAATCATTTTTATTAAACGCTACTATAAAATTTCTACCTAAAATAGCAGCATCCGACCCTATTATAAAACTATAATTATTGTTGAAATTTTTTTTGTAAGTAAAGCTAATTGATAGGCCAAGTGCCGCCTTTGAATTTACAGGATAGTTTCCTGTTTGGTTCTTTAAGCTTGCTTTTAAAACTGATAAAGTTGAAAAATTAAATTGGATATGATTGCCTTTGAAAACATAACCGGTTAAGATATTTTCCCTTTTTAGCTTGTCATGCTGGGCGGCAGCGTTGACAACCCAGAGAAAGAATAAAAAACCCAAGCCCAATTTGTTATATATAAAAAACTTGCTTTGCATGAAGCTGTTTTATAACCGCTTTTTTTGATAACTACGGACAATTCTTTTGTTAGTCCCAGTAAAAATATACTCAATTGATAAGCCTAAGGAAGAACTTTTGACTGAATAAGTACCTGTAGTCATCGGCTTGTTTGGTATCGTTATTTCATAGTCTGAAGTTAAAAACTTTGAAGTGCCGAGTTCCAAAAGAAATGAAATAGTAAGTAAATTCAAATTTTTTAAAACAAAATTCTTTGCCCCCCCTATCATAATATTAACCCAAGGGTTATAATTATTATTGCTTTTGAAGATCGAACTGAAAAATTTAATCCTCTGATTACTGGTGTCGATGACACTCATACCAATTTGTTCATCTCCAGAAAAACCGCTGTAATTAATATTTAATCCGTAACGAATATCCCAAAAATTTGTCTCAGAAACACTTAATCTTCTAATCATTAATATTGGTAGTGATAACTTGCCATATGCCTCTTTAAAATATACAATAGGGGGTGAATCATCTTGACGTAAAATACCGGCTTGTATTAAATCATTTTTGGGGATATCACCATAGAAGTTGCTTTTAACCAAACCAAATTTTAATCCAGACTTTACTGACATTTTTTTATTAATATTGATTGTGTATGTAAATCCCACATTGAATGATAAGTGTGGTTTTGAGTATAGATGATAGTTGCCTGTTTTAGTTTTAATGTCTCCTTTAGAAAATATATTGCTTTCTAAGGTTACTCCAAAGTTATTATGTTTAAAATTTTTTATTGTGTTGGGTATTGTACTATCGATGCCTCTTTCGATTATTAAATTCGTAGATTGTCCCGAAACAGACAGATTAAAAAAGGTAGATAAGGAAATAAGAGAAAGGGGTAGTGTCCCATTTCTCTTATTTTGTTTTAAAATGAAATTCATTCAGTTTAGATTAGAAAGTTAAAGGTAATGTTCCAATAATATTGCTAGGGATGTTCGGCATATCTATTGAAGATGCAATTTGTGTAGTATAAGTTTTCCAGACTCTTCCTTGAACTGGAATATGCCCTGGGGAATGTCGCCTTGTTGATATTTGCTTTCTTTTCTTGAACCAATAACAGGCGTTCTGTCTGTAAATTGTTGTGAGTCATTACACTGATTCGTATAATAGGTACCTCCACATAAAACGGCCATGTCTGTACGGCTTCTTTTCCAATTTCCATTTTTACTTTTATAGTGTACAACTTTTCCGTGAACCCCATTCCTGACAACAATAGAGTTAATTGCTACCTTTATTTTGATTCTTTGTTTGCCGTTATCATATTCTTCTTTTTCTTTACTTCTTTTGTTTGATTTACAATCTGTCATAAACAAAGGAAATTCACTTTCGCTTTGATATTTATTATTGAGAAATCCTATTGAATTAATCAAAGGCATAGGACCGGAATATTTTCCCCAACTATTCGAAAGTTCTCCATGATCCATAATTTCAGTTACTTTTTTAAATATCCGAGCATTTCCTCCTTCATCTTGTAATACTCCATTTTTATACATACCCGAACTGGTTAATTGATATAAATCATTTCCGATTTTAAACGAGTAGCTACTATTAAAAATTGTATTTTCGGCATCATCAAAGGTTAGGTCAATATCATCAGGGTCTGTACCAGTAAAATTATTTGCCAACCAAGCTATCTCTGTGGCTTCTATATTAGCTCTTTTAGAACAAAAGCCACCAAATATGTTTTCAAAATCTTTAAAATTCTGAAACTAATCAAACCCGTTTTGTTCATCCATATCGTCTAATTGCTCTTCTGTGAGGTTAGGGTATTGGCTGTCATAGTCATCATTATAGTTATCATAATCTGCTTCAAGCTGGTTTAATACTGCGTTAGCATCGGCAAGGCTATTAAATTTTAAAATGCAAGCATTAAATTCGTAAGTGATAGATACACCGGCATAGGTGTAAACGATACCAATATTATCAACTGCAGCGCTGGCCGTTGGGTCTGTTTCATAAAAATTTAGTGGTGTTTCGGCCGTCAGCTCACCCGTTGGAACAGTTAATGTGAAAGGATGGTTAGCATTAAAACCACCACCCTCATCAAAAATATACCCAGTAACTGTTACGTCATGATTGTATGTCTGGCTTAATGTCACCTTTACACCAAAATAATTATGCGAACCCGATTGTGGATCCGTTGCTATTATCTCTGCTGTTACCTGTGCCTTTAATGCAGAGTTAAAAATTAACAGGCTTATAAATATCATCCAAAATATCTTTTTCATAAAAATTGTGTTATCGCCTACTCTCTTCAAAACCCGGTTTTCGGCATTCCCGTAGCATTTGGCCATACCGCTAGCAGGCAAACCAAATGATAAACGAATGTACCGTGGCATCAATACAAGAAACAAGTGTGTTTTCACAAAAAACGTTGTGATTTTTCACAAATAAAATTGTGAATTTTCTCAACCCTCAAAAAAAAATACAACCTGAATGAAACAGCAAAAGAGCAAAAAATATCAAAGAACCAGCCTTATATCTTACAAGATGCAATAAATAGCCGGATAAAAATTGTGATTTTTCACAAACCTGAAAGTGTTAATTCACAAAATACATTGTGATTTTATGTAAATACTTCCCTACCTTTTCCCTACAAACCTTTTTGCTATGAGAGAAATTACCCCCCCCCCGCTGCCATACTGTTTTCATTACAGCTTATTTCCCCACACTAAAAACCATTCAGCATGTTATATATTCACGGTAAGTCGCTTATATAGATTGCCGTGGCAGAAGACCATACGATGCTGCGGGAAGGTCTATGTACCATAATAAACGACTGGGAAAACTGTAAAGTGATACTGCAGGCAGGAAATGGTAAGGAACTTATTGAACAAATAGACCCCAAAAACCTGCCTGACCTTATATTAACAGATTTATGTATGCCAGAAATGAACGGGTATGAAACTATCCTGACTTTAAAAAAAATCTACCCCGAAATAAAATTTCTCGTCATTAGTATATACCAAAGTGAAGAGGCAATTATCATGATGATAAAATCAGGTGCACAGGGGTTTATTCATAAAACAGCCGATAGTAAACATCTTAAAAAAGCTGTTTTTGAAATGATGCGTTCGGGTTACTACTTTCCCAACCAGACTGCTGCCAGACTTGTAAGACAGGCGTTGCAAAACGGCGACTACAAACTAAAAAACAATCTCAGTGATAAAGAGCTTGCATTTTTAAAACATATTACTACAGAAAAAACTTACAAGCAAATTGCGCATGACATGTGTATTCCCATTCGACAGGTTGAGTACATAAGAAATCTTCTGTTTGAACGATTTGAAGCACAAAGCCGAATAGGGTTAGCCATTCAATCAATCGAAAGAGGATTGACTTTATAAAACCTCACTTTATTCCGCCCACCCTTCGACAAGCTCAGGGTGACAATACTTTACTCAGCCCATGACATCACATAATCTTTATTCTCGATATCGAGTGCCTGTTTAGTAAGCATCAGCGGCCGGAAAGTATCTACCATCACAGCGAGTTCTTTTGTTTCTTTGGTGCCGATACTTTTCTCCACTGCTCCGGGATGAGGGCCGTGCGGAATACCGGCAGGATGCAGTGTAATCATTCCTTTTGTTACATGCTTGCGGCTCATAAACTCGCCTGCCACATAATATAATACTTCGTCACTATCAATATTGCTATGATTATAAGGTGCCGGTATTGCCTGTGGATGATAATCGTATAGCCTCGGCACAAAAGAACAAACAACAAATGAATCGGTTTCAAATGTCTGGTGAATCGGCGGCGGCATGTGCACCCTGCCGGTAATTGGTTCAAAGTCATGAATAGAAAAAATATACGGATAGCAGCAACCATCCCAGCCGATGACATCAAAGGGATGTGTGCCATAATGGAGTCCGTATAACATTCCTTTCTTTTTTGCTTTGATAAGAAAGTCGCCTTTCTCATCTATTGTCTTCAAATCCTGTGGAGGACGAATATCCCTTTCGCAATAGGGTGAATGCTCCATCAGCTGTCCGTACTTACTCATGTATCGCTTTGGATATCGTAATGGAGAAAATGATTCCACAATAAATAACCTGTTTGCTGAAGTTGTAAAACTTATTTGATGAATAGTGCCTCTTGGCAGTACAATGTAATCGCCATAAGAAAAAGGCAGTTCACCATATTGTGTGTGAACAATACCAGTTCCTTCATGTACAAATATCATTTCATCGGCATCGGTATTTTTATAGAAATAGTCTGTCATGCTTTCCTGCGGGGCCGCCAGTACAATATGGCAATCGGCATTTACCAGAACCGGCACCCGGCTTTGCAGGTAATCTTTTACAGGTTTTACGTTGAATCCTTCCAGGCTACGGTGCTTCAGCATTTTTTCTTCAGCTACTGTTGGTGACACATCAATTTGCGGTTCTGTTTTAATAATCTGCGTTGGCGGATGAGTATGATAGAGCAAAGCATAATCATTGGAAAAACCTTCTGTGGAAAATAATTGTTCGCTGTACAACCCACCATCGGGCTTGCGGAATTGGGTATGACGTTTGTGCGGAATAGTTCCGAGTTTATAATAATGTGGCATGGGTGTTATTTAAAAATGAATAATTAATAGTTAATAATTGAATACATCATTATGACTATTTCTTATCTAATTCGAGGGAGACCATCAGGAAATAATATTTCCATTTTCTTTTGTCAATGTAATAAGTGAAGTTTCTTTTGAAAGGCATATACAAATGTAGTGAGATTATTATTGTACAATTCACCGAATTTTGTTTAATACATTCACCGCAGAGAACATGAGCAAAGTAGGTTTCGCAGAGAGTCTCAGCGCAGACTCAGCGTTCTCCTGTTCTCTGCGGTTAAAAAATAATATGACAAGAATCGGTCTTATATCAGATACTCATGGTTTTCTTGACGAAGCTGTATTCAAGCATTTTGAAAACTGCGATGAAGTATGGCATGCCGGTGATTTTGGTGATATAGAATTGGCAAACCGGTTAAGCAGTTATTGGCCGTATCGGAATGGTCAGACCCGGTTTAAAGGCGTTTTCGGAAATATTGATGGGAATGATATCAAAACCATTTATCCCGAACAATTGGTTTTTATGTGTGAAGCAGTGAAAGTTCTGCTGCGGCATATCGGCGGCTCGCCTCCAAAATATAATCCTGCAACAAGAAAGGAATTGGCTACACATCAACCATTGTTATTTATCAGCGGCCATTCTCATATTCTGAAAGTGATGTATGATGCCAAAATAAATTGCCTGCACATGAATCCCGGTGCTGCCGGAAAACATGGGTGGCATAAAGTGAGAACCCTTATCCGTTTTGTAATAGACGGAAAGGAGATGAAAGATTGCGAAGTGATAGAATTGGGGAAACGATAATCTACATACCCGGAAACCATGTCCTGTCTGCACCCACTGCACGGAAAGGCCACGGAATAGAAATGAGAATAACGAGCAAGGCTAATCCGAAAAACACTAATGTTCTTTTATGTTTTACTGAATCTGGAATATTTTTCTTTGCATAAGAATAGCCAATATGAATAAGGACAATTGCTATCAGCATACCAATTAAATGCTCTATGGCAAAAAATCTCAATACAGAATTTTTCATCACAACCCCCATCCCATTTGTTTGGATACTTTTTAATCCCCAGGGGCCGGTAACCCACTGGTATAATCCCAGCAGCAACATTATATCTGCACATATCATTAAAAACATTCCTGTTTTTTTATGACCCGCAGCATATGCTTTATTCCTGTCTGTAAAGCTTTTGTAAATAGCTACAAATAAAAGTATGAGTATTACCCAACGAAGAAAACTGTGCAGGTGAAGTAATCCTTTATCCATAACAGTAAGTTTATGTATCAAAGGTAATAAGCCAGCCCTGAATGCTGAACTTTATTCTACCCAATCTGCAATAAAAACATTGGTATCTCTTGTGCCGCCGTTATTGCGGTTACTACAGAAAACGATTTTCTTTCCATTGGGTGAAAACATCGGGAAAGCATCAAACCCTTTGTCACGGCTAATCTTTTGAAGATTGGTTCCATCTTCATTAATAGTATAAAGATTAAAAGGGAATCCTCTTTTATACTCATGATTAGAAGCAAAAATGATGCGTTTATTATCCGGCATGTAGGCAGGTGCCCAGTTGGCCTGCCCATAAGAAGTAACCTGGCGGGCATTGCTGCCATCTGCATTGGATACCCATACTTCCATATTGGTAGGAGCTACTAAATTCTCCGCCAGCAGATCTTTATATTCTTTTATATCAGCGTCGGTCTTAGGGCGGCTTGCTCTCCATATTAATTTAGTTCCATCAGGACTAAACCATGCACCACCATCATATCCCGGCATATTTGTTATCCGTTGCTCTTTTCCGGTTGCCAAATCCATTATGTACAATTCAATATCACCATCTTTTGTGCTTGTATATAGCATTTTCTTTCCATCAGGCGATAAAGTAGCTTCTGCATCATATCCTTTTGAATTGGTCAATTGTTTTACAATCTTACCATCGAGGTCGGCCATAAAAATGTCAAATGTGTTATACAAAGGCCAGATATATTTATTGCCATACTTTGCCCTGTCCGGTGTTGGAGGACAATCGTTGCTGCCAAGATGGGTAGATGCATAAATAATATGCTTGCCATCTTTAGTAAAAAAAGGGCAAGTAGTGCGACCTTTGCCAGTGCTGATCATTTTATAGGTAAATTTCTCTCCATTTTTTGTTGGAGCTTTTCCCATAAAAATCTGGTCGCAGGGAATACCATCTTTTAAATTGGTTCTTTGAAAAACAAGGTATTTACTATCATAGCTCCAATAGGCTTCAGCATTGTCGCCACCAAAAGTCAGTTGCCGGATATTCTTAAAATGCGTTTCGTCTGTATATCGTAAGGTATCAGCAGTTGGTGAGGAAGCAGCTATTTTTGCACTGTTATTACAGGAAGAAATGAGGGTGATAACTATCAGCGAAAGCAATACAAGTTTTTTCATTTTTGTTCGTTTAATCGGCGGTAGCAAAGGTATTTTCGTTAAAACTTTATTTTGTCAGGTGATTGTCATACCTCGGCTTATAAAATCATTTAGTTTTGAAATATGAACAGGATTGCAAAAATAATCTCCCTATTGAGTGTTATGCTGATTTTAATCAGCAGCTGCACTGATAAATCCACCAATTCAGCTTTCAGTGAAATACTTAGTAAACCGCCCTATGCCGGATTGACGGACAGCATTAAACAGGAACCAAAAAATGATGAGCTTTATTTCCGCAGGGCTGTGCTGTTGAATACTAATAACCTGCCCGAACCGGCTTTGGCTGATTTCAAAAAGGCATGGGCATTAAAGAAGGATGAAAAGTATGCATTTGGTCTGGGTAATCTATTGCTGGATAAAAAACCTGATACTGCCATTTTTTTTCTGAACAAGGCATTAGCTGAGTTACCGAATAGTTTTCTGCTGCAACTTACACTGGCCCGTTCTCTCAATGCACAAAATAAAATAGATGAAGCATTAAAAATCTGCAATGATTTATTGCTGAAAAATCCTGAGCAGGTGGATATGCTGAAAATAAAAGCTGAGTTAACAGCTAAAAAGGGAAATGCAACGGAGTCAATCAGTATTTTAGAAAAAGCTTACCGGATTACTCCCTACGATATTGACCTTAATTATGACCTGGCATACAAATATGGCGAAAATAAAAATGCGAAAGTGATTGCCCTATGCGATTCGCTGATTAAAATAGATACGTTAAAACTTCATGCAGAGCCGTATTATTATAAAGGCATTTATTTTTCTAATATCAATGAGAAAATAAAAGCCCTTGCGATGTTTGATGAAGCCCTTAAGCATGATTATAATTACCTGAATGCTTACATAGAAAAAGGCCGGGTGCTGTACGATCAAAAAAAGTTTGGTGACGCTTTAAAAACGGTTCAATTAGCCAATACCATTTCTCCTAAATTTCCAGATGCGTATTTCTGGATTGCCAAATGCCAGGAAGCTCTTGGCCAAAAGGAAGAGGCAAAGCTCAATTACCAAAGAGCTTATGGGTTGGACAACAGTTTTACCGAAGCAAAAGAAGCGGCAGATAAGTTGAAATAGCATTAATTTTGATAGGTGGAAAAGCAACAATTATTATCAGAAATAAAAAAGCTTGTCCTTTTGCAAGAACCAAAGGCAGAAGTAATTCTTTATGGCTCTTATGCGAGGGGAGACAATGGGCCTGAATCAGATATTGACTTGCTTATACTTTTGGATAGTGACAACATTACATATGAGGATAAAAGGAGAATATCTTACCCTTTGTATGATTTAGAGCTTCTGACACACCAGGTTATTTCTCCACTCATTAAGTCAAAAAAAACCTGGTATGAACTATATCCGAATACAGCCCTTTTTATCAATATAAAAAAGGATGGCATTACGATATGAACACTCCTTCAAAAGAAGATATCATCCGGATTAAAATAGCCAAGGCCAGAAGGACATTATATGAGGCAGAAAAAATGATAGAATTTAATTTTATGGCAGCTGGATTAAACCGACTTTATTATAGCTGTTTTTATGCTGCAACTGCTTTATTATTCAGCAAAGATATTTTTACAAAAACTCACTCCGGAGTTAAGCAATTGCTTGGTTTACATTTTATCACAACAGGATTAATATCATTGCCACTGGGTAAATTTTATGGAGAGATATTTATAAACCGCCAGGGTTCTGATTATGATGATTTTGCTGAAGTCGACCCGGAACTGGTTAAAGAATTTGCTATAATTGCAGAGCAATTCGTTTCTAATGCACAAAACATCCTCGAACTTTAATTATTTATATGGCCATCATCGCCCCCTCCCTTCTCGCAGCTGACTTCCTGAAATTGGAAGCCGAATGTAAAATGCTCAACGAAAGTGAAGCAGACTGGTTTCATTTAGATGTAATGGATGGCCGCTTTGTTCCCAACATCAGTTACGGGCCGATGATTATTGAATTCATCCGCAAAGCCACTACCAAAGTCTGCGATGTGCACCTGATGATACTGGAGCCGGAAAAATTTGCTGAAGCATTTAAAAACGCAGGGGCTGATAATCTTTCTGTTCACATTGAAGCCTGCCCCAATCTTCACCGGAATATTCAGCAGATAAAATCACTGGGGATGAAAGCTGGCGTTGCTATCAATCCGCATACTCCTGTGGGAGATTTAAGTGATATACTACACGACATTGATTTAGTATGTATGATGAGTGTGAACCCCGGCTATGGCGGGCAAAAATTTATTCCTTACACCTTGGAAAAAATAAAGCAGCTCCGCAAAATGATTGATGAACGGGGACTGAAAGTGCAGATAGAAATAGACGGCGGTGTTACGGTTGAAAATGCGCCTTCCATTATTGCCGCCGGTGCCGATATATTGGTAGCAGGGAATACCGTTTTTAAAGCGACTGACCCGAAAGCGACCATTCAACAATTAAAGCACTTAAAATAATTCTACCGGATAAATTTATTTATTAAGTATAAATTTATTGTTTACCCTGATATCAGC
>Ga0163150_10003139_pt1 | contig 23833 bp, 14 predicted proteins | sample OliLakLV19P2IB_FD_148628 | JGI IMG/M metagenome (GOLD analysis project Ga0163150, IMG submission 148628) | Freshwater microbial mat bacterial communities from Lake Vanda, McMurdo Dry Valleys, Antarctica - Oligotrophic Lake LV.19.P2.IB | ecosystem: Environmental > Aquatic > Freshwater > Lake >...
CGTTTTGTCCTGCTTGAAGATCTCGGTGAGGCGGTGCCGCGGCCCTTCGCCCTGCATCAAGGCCCGGATGCCGGCGGATTCCAGGGCTGGCGCCAGCTCCTGGTGAATGCGGCGCAGCAGCGCATACGAGGTGAAGAGCACCAGGGCTCGGCCCTGCGAAATCTGAATGGACTCCAGCACCAGGCGCCCCAACTCAGCGGCAAAGTTCCGGTGGTCGGGCGAGGGAATGTCTTGCGGTATGCCAAGAATCACCTGGCGGGTGTAGTCAAACGAGGAAGGCAGAATGTGTTCCAGTACTCGCTTGGGTTGCATCTGATCGAGCCCTAGCCGTCCCTTCACATAGTCGAAGCGCTGTTCGGTTGTCAGAGTCGCGCTTGTCAGAACCACCGTCTCCAATTTCTCAAACAGCCGTTCCCGCAACAGTGCAGCGACATTCACTGGCGCTTGCTTCAGCGTGATGCGCTGGCCCGACCGGCTCGGCGTGATCTCAATCCAGCGCACCCGGCTGTCATCCGCTTCGCCGAAAACCTCCCCCAGCGTTGCGGCTGCCAGTTCCAGCCGGTCGATCAAAGCGTTCAGTTCAACCGTGAGCGAGAGCAGGCTTTCGGCTGCCGGCTCGTCCAGAGACTCCAGCCATTTCTCCAGGAGCAACAGCTGCTGGTGAAACTCCCCCATCTCGCGGATGAGATTTTGCACCGCCGGGAGGATGGAATCCTTCCATTCCGGGCGCTCCCGTACCTGCGGCGTGAATCGTATCTTCTGCTCGCCTCCCGGCTCTGCCGTTCCCCCGAGCCAGTGAGCCAGATCGTCAAAGGTCTGCGCCACTGAGTGAACGAGATCCTCGCGAAGCGTGATGAGCCGTCCCTGCACATGTCCGTAGATGCGGGTGTAGAGACCGGGCGCGATCTTCTTCTCAAGGCTCTCCAGCCGGGCCAGCAGATGGGGCAACAGGCCTTTTTCCCGCACTTTGTCCCGCTCGCGCAGGCTGTAGAAACGCCCCAGCAGGTGGAGCATCCCGAGCTTCGCGATCTGCGTGCCGAAATAGTCGGTGGCCACGTCCTCCACGTTGTGGGCTTCGTCGAGGATGACGTGTGAGTAGGCCGGCAAAATGGCCGCTTCGTTGTATCGGCCCGTATCGCCGCGCACGGCGAGGTCTGCAAACAGGAGATGGTGGTTCACGATCAGAAGATCGGCGGAGGCCGCGTTGCGCCGGGCATTGTAGAAGAAACAATCGTTGTAGTGAGTGCAGCGAATGCGGCTGCAGTTGTCGCTTTCGCAGGCCACTTTCTCCCAGACCGAGTAGCGTGGCAAAACATTCAAGTCTGAGCGGCTGCCTTCCGAGGTGCGGTGAGACCACTCGAGAATGGCTTTCAACTCAGTTCGCTCGTCGGTTTCGATCAGATAGTCTCCTTCCTTCTCGAGGGTCTCCACCTTGCTCAGGCAGACATAGTTTTGCCTGCCTTTGACCAGCACCGGTTTGAACTTCAGATCCAGGGCCTGCTGCAGCAGGGGCAGGTCTTTGTGCATGAGTTGTTCCTGCAGGTTGATGGTGTTGGTCGAGATCACAACACGCTGCTTGTTCTGCACCGCCCAATGGATGGCGGGGAGCAGGTAGGCCAAGCTCTTGCCCGTACCTGTTCCCGCTTCGATGAGAGCCGCTTTGGATTCGTTGAAGGCTGAGGCAACGGCCCGCAGCATGCGCTCCTGTTCGGGACGGGACTCAAACCCTTTCAGCCGCTGCGCAACTTTCCCCGTGGCGGAAACTTGCGCTGCCAGCTGGTTCAGGTCTAGCGGTTGCCGCTGCTGGCGTTTGAAAGCCTCGACAACGACGTAGATGTCGTCTGCCTCGTTGTTGATGATGTAGAACCCCACGCCCAGGTTCCCGTACTCGGAGGCCAGGCTGACATCCGCTGCAGACGGAGTGAGACAACCGGATGGGTGGTTATGAATGACGACATCGCCGGAGCTGGTGACCTGCAGCAGCGCAGGAACGGCTGAATCGTTACCTCGCGCCAACGGCGTGACTTCTACGACGATACCGCGCTCGTCGGGCTTGGCGAGAAAGAAGACCTCGTTGCCTCGCGCCTCTCGAATCGTATCGCGCAGAAGCGCAGCGGCCGACGCAGAAACGAGTTTGTGAAAGTTGGATGGCATTGCCCAGGAAACCCTCGGCGAGTATACCACCCGTTTGGAAATCGTTCTCGTCGTCGTCCTCGTGCGGGGGCGATTGAAAGTGACGTACGGCTTTCTGGTGGCTTTGCCGCCGCTGGAGTCTGTACATTTCTGTATGCAGGGGCGCACCCGAGTGTGCGCCCTTGTGGCGGGTGGAAGCGAACCTTAAATTCATGGGAGCCGCGACAGGGGCGGACACATGGGTCCGCCCCTACGATCATTCAGATTTGGAGACTCCAGATGCAGGCTTTCACCCTGCCAGGAAGGCACAGCCTTTCCGCACATCAGGCGGCGGAGCCGCAATGACGGTTCAAGCATGTGCGTCACTTTCAGTCGCAGCCTGCTCGTGCTTGTCCTCGAAGAAATTCGAACACCACGAAACCGAGGGGGCTGAGAAACGAGTTCGTCCCACCCTTTCTATTGCAACCAAGGCCGGCCGGTGCGCTTGAGAAGGTGCGCACCCTGCTTTGGTTTGGCCTGTTTTGAGATGGCCCGTGGAACCCGAGCACCTGGCATTGACTTTGCGTCAACACTGCGCCAAGCTTGGCTGTAGGTCCAGCGACTGAAGTTTTGAGGTGAGCCAATGAAAGCAAGACAGATGGCGTTGCCAATCGCTTTTCTGGTGTTCGGCGGCTTCCCGCTGCAAGCCGATGTAATTTATCTGAAGAACGGCAACGTCCTCGTGGTGGAGCAGGCGTGGGAGGAGGGAGACCAGGTGAAGTATCAGACTGCCTCCGGCCTTCAAATGATTCCTCTGGCCTCGGTGAAGCAATTGCAGGGCCAAAAGGCGGCTCCAGCCGATCCTTCCCACAACCAACCGGTGCGAGCTGTGGTGATTCGCGGTCAGGGGCCGCCCACTACGCCAACCGTAACGAGGAAGCCTTCTTCCAAACCGGTCACGGCCGACTCGCGAGCCAGCGCCCGGTCTGCGCGTTACCAGGACGCCGCCGGTTACGCCGAGGCACTGCGCGAACATGAGAAGACCGGCAAACCGGTGGCCCTCTATTTCTATGCCGATTGGTGCAAATATTGTGCGCAACTGGAACGTGGAATTCTCAGCCGGTCCGAGGTCAAGCAACACCTGGAAACGATTCTCTACGTCAGCGTCAATCCGGAGCATGGAAAGGCCGAGGAAGCTTTGTTCGCGAAGTTTGAAGGGCGTGGCTATCCCACATTTCTCGTCCTCGCCAAAAACCAACCCGCCCAGGAAATTCCAACTTCCGTGCCGCCCGAGGTTTTTCTGCAGGAATGCAGAGAGGCGGCTCGCGGTGGCAGTCAATAAGTGATGGCCAATCCGGGCTTTCGATGACCGGCATCTTGGGAACCAACATGAAAGCGAAGAAACTCGTCATCGTTGCTGCTGTCGTTGTGTTTGTTCTCATCGCTGCTCTGGCCGCGATCCCCTTCTTCATTGATACTCAAAGCCTGAAAAACAAGCTGGTGGCTGAGGCTGAAGGCATCCTCCACCGCCGGATGTCGGTTCAGGCAGTGGAGATCACTGTCTTTACAGGACTCGGCATTCGGCTGAACCGTGCCGTCATCTTCGACGATCTCCGCTTCGCCGGCGCGCCTTTCGTTTCGTTGAATTCAGTCATCGTGCGGCCGCGGTTGTTGCCGCTGCTACGAGGCCGTGTGGAAGTGGCCAGCCTCGAATTGGAGCAGCCCGAGATCCGACTCATCCAAAATCAGCTACGCGTCTGGAACTTTGAGTCACTCGGCGCAGCACCGGCCGGCGGTGCTGGCAGTCCGGCACCAGCGGGTGCCCCACCCGCAACCTCGACTGGAAAGTCATCGCAGACTTTCACGATTTCGCAGTTGGACCTCAGCGACGGCGCTGTCGTCATTTCAAAACGCACCAGTTCCGGGGCGGTTGAGGAATCTCGCTATGACCACATCAACCTCAAGCTGCGAGATTTCTCCACAGACACGGCGGGCTCTTTTGACCTCAAGCTGCAGCTTCCTCCTGGCGCTCATGCGCTTCAGGTGAAAGGCCAGCTGGGGCCGGTGCACTTGTCCCCGTTTTCGAAGACACCTGTGGACGGTGAGATTCAATTCTCCGAATTGCCGATTGCCCGGCTGGCCTCTCTCGCCTCCCCGCCGGCGGACCCTGTTGAATGGCAGGGGTTCCTGAGTACTGCGACTCGCCTGAAAGGCAGCCTCGATCAAGGCTTCTTGCTTGAAGGCAAGACGGCGTATTCGAAGCTGGGCGCCAAACGGGGCGCCCAGCAATCGCCGCGGGTGGATGGGGAAGTGCATTTGAAGGCCGATTACAAGGCTCAGTCCGGCGCGTTGCAACTGCACCAGGCCGAACTTCGCATGCCGGGTTCAACGCTCAGTATGACGGGCAAGGTTGGCGGGCGGGACGGAGACGCTGCTTTGGACCTGCGCATCGAGTCTCCCCGGCTGGCCTTCGACGACCTCATCAAACTGGCGGCGGTCCTGGGACAGGGCGCGCCGGATGGGGTGCAGGCTTCAGGTAACGGGCAGCTCAATCTTCAAGTGAGCGGCTCCTCAAAGAAACCACAGGTAGCGGGCGAAGCCAAACTGGCCGATGTCTGGATTCGCTATCCGGGGTTGGCGGACAAGATCATCCTGTCGCCCGTTGTGCTGGCTTTCAAGAACAACACCGTCGCATCGAATGAAATTCAGATCAGCGCCGGGGAGCGCACCCGGCTACAGGCGCGGTGGACTGCTGCGTTGGGTGACCCGGTTTCCGTCGACGCCCAGGTTCGGAGCGCCAAGCCGGTGCCGGTTGCCGATCTGCTGGCGATTGCTTCCTCGTTTGGTATCACTCCTCCCGAAGGCATGAAGGTGCAGGATGGTTCCATCGATCTTCAGCTCACCGCCAGGCAAAGCTTTGGGGAGAAGCCTGTCCTGTCGCTCCAGGGGCAAGCCGCGCTGAGCGGCAGCAAAGTGCAAACGGCTCTTTTGAAGGCGCCGATGGAAGTGCATCAGGTTCAGCTTCAGTTCACCGGCCAATCCGTTTCGATTCCTTCACTTTCAGCTTCATTTGCCGGATCGAAGCTGGGAGGAAAACTTCAGATCAACAACTTTGAGGCTCCTACCTTGCAGTTTGTCTTGAATGCGGATCGGCTTGATTTAAGCAAGCTGGAGCAAATGATCAACACCGGTGAGAGCGCAGCGCCAGCAAAGCCAGCCACTGCACCAGCTGCCAAGATACCAGACGCAGGCTCCCCCGCTGCGAAGACGCCTCCTGCGCAATCAAAACCTACGTCGGCTGCCCAGGATCCCCTGGGGCGATTGACTGTGCGCGACAGCTCGGTGGCGGTGGACACGGTGAGTTATGACAATCTGCGGCTGACCAAGGTTTCTTCGAAGATCCAGATGAAGAACCGCGTTTTGCAGCTTCAGGATTTGAAATTCAATATGAACCAGGGTATGCATGCGGGCACGGCTTCCTTTGACTTCAATGGCGCCCAGCCGCGCTATACGTTTAACTCGAAACTGCGCGACGTTGATGCCAACGAGTTCTTGACCCAAAACTCCTCACTGAAGAACTTGTTTTACGGAAAGCTCTCCTCAGACATTGATCTGCAAGGCAGTGGCAGCGGTTTCGACGAGATTTCCAAGCAGCTCAAAGGGGGAGGCAAGGTAACCGTTGCCAAAGGCAAGATCACCTCGTTTAATCTGTCGGAGCAGGTGGCGTTACTCGGTAGGCTTACCGGTCTCAGCGTCGGTCAGGGTGGAACAGAGTTTGAAGACCTCGTGAGCGAATTGACGATTGCCGATGGCCGTGTGACGACCAATGCCATGCACTTCAGGGCTTCGGGAATGGCTCTGAAGGTGCGTGGCAGCCTGGGCTTGGACCGTTCGGCGGACTACCAGATTTCTGCCGAACTGCCGGCTTCGTTGAGCAAGAAGAACACAAATCAGTTTTTGAACCTGGCGAATGCCACATTTTTCCAGAATGAAAGTGGCAACGCGGTGATTCCGCTGCGAATGACCGGGGACATTGCCCGACCGCGACTATCCTTGGACACCCAGATGGTGAAAGACAATCTAAAGAACAGCCTTCGTCAGGGCGGAGTGACAAAGGCGCTGGATACATTTCAAGGTTTGCTGAAGGGCAAAGACCAAAAAACCACGGCCCAGCCGGAGCCTAATGATCCGGTAAGCTCCGCGCAACCTGCCGGCGAGAAGCCCGCTGAACCCAAGCCAGCCGAAGCCAAACCTGGGTTGGAAGGGCTGTTCAAGGGCATCATGGATCAAGTGAAGGAGAAGAAGAAGGAACCCAAGCAGGAACCCAAACAGGAACCGAAGCAGTGAGGAAGGCTGCACGTGTAGTGAGTCGAAACTGCACCAATACAGTTAGAGCCAGATTTCCGCTTGTAGAACCAGAATTTTGTAGCTCGGAATTTAATCCCCTCCTGGGAGGGGCAGAAGCCGTAGGCTTCGGAGTGGGTGGTGGCCACGAAGAACCCACCCCGGCGCTCCCACGACCGTTGTCGCTGCGAGACAGCCGTCGCTGCGCGCCACCCCTCCCAGGAGGGGATTCTCACGGAGGCATCAAACTCCGGTTGTCTTGAACAACCCCTCTCCATTGCGGCCTTCGGAGGCAAGGCTTTCGTTGGGGTGCATTCAGGTAGTAGATTGTCGCGTCGTGAAACACATCATTCTCGTCTTAATCCTTAGGAGGATTCTATGAATTCAAAGCGGTCGATTGGATCAGTCATTTTACTTGGCATGCTGGCGTTCGGAAATGTGGGACTCGCTCAGAAAGACATCGGCTACCTGAAAGTGGATGCCGATCCGGGGCGAACCGGAGTCTTTGTGGACGACAAATACCTGGGACCATCCGCAAACTTCCGGGTTGATCGGAAGTATCCGCTTGCACCGGGCCAGCACAGCGTGCGCCTGTCCGAACCCCGTTATAAAGATTTCACCACAACGGTTAACATCGAAGCTGGCAAGACGACCAAAATCAAACAGACGATGGAGAAGCTTCCCCTGCCAGAACCGCCTTATGGCATGCTGAAAATCGTGAAGGGAAATCATTCAAAGTTTACCGGCGTGTTCTTGAATGACCACTTCATGGGGCATGTGGGCGAATACGACAATTCTTTTCAGGGGCAGTTATTGAAGGCTGGAGACTATCAGTTGAAGGTGGTCTCTCCCGAAGGACAGACCATTCACGAAGAGAAAATCAGCATCAAGGACAACCAGAACACAGTTGTGAAGCTTAAGTAGGCTTCAGTCCTGCCCGCCGGGTCTGCGGCTTATCTGCATCGCCCAAGTCGCAGACCTGCTGAAGTACAACAGGTCGTCCTCTATACGCATATTAGTCGAATATTTGATATTTAAGGGCTGACCCCAACTTGCCCAACTTGCCTCAACTTGCCTCTGCCGGCGGCAGAGTTAGTCTTGATAAACTCATCGACATCCCAACATCCTGAGCGAAGGAAGTTCAGGAAGCTGACTCCTTTGTACTTGCAGGTCTCACAGACGCTCAGGAGAGTGGCGTAGTCGCGTATTCCTTGGGCCGAGCTTGATCCTCTGACCACATTTCGCAGCAGAGCAAATGATTTGATAGCGTGTTCTGCATTGTTGTTGTTCCACGGTACTCCATCGTAATCGAGAAAGGTGAAAAGCTTGTCACGATTCTTCTCAAACCGCTTTTTGTACTGGATTGCTGGTTCACCCTGATAATCCGACTCCGCTACTCGTCTGTAAAACTGCTCAACCGCTTTCTTGTGTCTTCGTAGAAAACGAGTCTTCAAACCAAAGCGATCTACCGTCTCAATGATCGGACGTAATACTGAGGAAAAGGCTCGCATCACCTCTTCCAGTTCTTTATCAAATGGCTGTTTGAGGAAGTCGTCATTGAGATCCCGAATCAGATGGATGAGGCACTTTTGCTGAGGGCAGTTCATCGAGTCATATGCAGCGTAAAAGTCAGAAACCAACACACCCGTAAATGTGCCGAACAAAGTCTGGAGTACTTCGCCCTCACGTGTCTCGGTAAAATAGAACGCCACTTCTTCGAGATTGGTAAACACCCAGAGGTAGGCACTTCCGCCAACAACGCTAACTTTCGTCTCGTCTGCATGGAGTACACGGCCAGTCGTTAGCCTATTGAGGATTCCATCATAGGTCGGCTTATACATTCGCGCCGCCGTTACCTTGATCTGCCCCACTACTGCAGGGCTCACATCGAGGCCGAACAACTGCCTCAGACTTGATCCAACAAGCCGCTGCGGAAGCTTTAGTTCAATCACCTGATAAACCATGTAGTTGAGCAGCTGTTGACCGACTCTGCCTTTGATGCTGAGCCATTGTTGAGACCAGAAGGTGGCTTTGCATTGAAAACAGCGATATCTGTGGGAACGAAATTTCACGATCCACCGCTTGATGCTCGCTTCGCCAAACTTTAGATCGTAGACAGTCTTGGCGTACCTTCCATGCTTGTAAAACTTCGTGACCTTGCAATTTCGACAGCGGCACGGAGGCGGAAGGTCAACGGTCTTGTTTGGACGACTGCTCCTAACGCCGCTATCCAAATCAGGCTTAACCGCGCGCTTCAGGCGTTGGCTCGATCTTACGTAGACTTTGCTGCGCTGGTAATCCCAATAGGCCGCCTTATTGATCGCGGCTAGTTCAGGAATCGCAAAATCAATTTCGCCGAACCGTTGAGGATACTGACGTTGCATTGAATCAACATTTACCACCGAGTCATCACGCGACCGTAATGGCTTATCGGGTGTTGATCGATCAGACAATCGGACGATCGTGTTGGCCACTCGTTCCAAAGCCTCGCAGTCTTCAGAATTGTAGGTAGTGAGCTTCTCTCTTATGCCGTCGTCCCGTGAGGATTCCCATTGTGAACGCCACATTAGCGACTGCAATCCCGACGCCGTGTTCTCCGACCACGTGAATCCCAAATACTTGGAAATCTCTTTGAGTCCGTTGGAGTATGTTGGAAAGTAGATAGAACCATAGATGAGTGAGAGGACATTCACCGAGTTCGCGATTAGCTGGTGTAGAAAAGCTCGGCTCTCATCACCGATCCCGTACCGCTCGATCATCCGCTTGAGATACATCGCCTCAAAGCTGCCATAGTGGATCAGTTGAGGGCTTTCGAGTCTGCCCAACGTTTGCAGGCAGGACATCCAGATTTCTTTCTCTTCACCGGATTCATTTGCCCAATAGGAATGCTGAACCACGGGTGACCCATCCGTGATTCGCAGTCCAACCAAGTAATAGAAATCTCGATCTGGAACCCCCTCCACATCCATAAAAACTGAAGTGGCAGCCAGTTTGAGTTTCGGTTTCCCGACGACATGGATCTTGCGCTCGCGAATGGCCAGCGCCTGGAGCGCGTAGTTATGCTTCTCCGGTCGCGCTACCGATCTCTTTGGCTTTCTTCTCGGGCGAAATGCATAGGAAAGTTGCGTTACCGAAACAATTCCTTTAGCACGCTGCTTCTTTTGCTCCTTTTCGGTCATACGGGAAAGCAGACTGAGTTCATCTCTGTCCGCTGCTATCTCGTGGCACCGCTGTTGAAACTCGCACCAAACACAATGATTGTTTAGCCTCAACTCCGGCGGTGTCAGGCGGGACGCTTGCTCTGCAATGTTTTCAACTATGGCCCGTGCCGACTTCATCAATCCGGACAATCCAATCTTTACAATCCTCTGTTCATTACCGTGAATGATTCTCCCGAAGGTTGGCATCTCGCCCAAAGCCCTTGATATGACAAGCGCGTCAAACGCTAACAGGAGTTTGTCACGCCTAGCAATTTTCTGGTTCGGCACAAAGCGAATCGGAATGTACAGATTGTGCTTTGGCGAGGCAGAAGCTGATCGCTCCAAAGCGTGAATCGAAGATTGAATGTGTTCAGCTTGCAAGACGCAATTGATCACGAGACGATACCGAGTGCTTCCGAGATCTTCCGAAGACAGCGAACCTAAGTAATATTCATCATTCGCCGGGCAGCTGATCTGCAAACGGAGACCACATCTCTGTTTGTAGTCGTCAAGGATGCGCCGTTGCCATTCGAGAAATTCAGACCGGTCTGCACCAGTTTCCACGAGATTTAGAAAGGATTTAGTTTCGCAATTAACGAAAGCGGCGAATAGTTTCTCGGTGATCAGCATAAGGGAATTTAATAGAAGGGCGCGTCACTCTCGGGTCAATTGGGGGCAGCCTTTAAATATCAAATATTGGGAGGGGGGCGAATGGGTCAGCCCTTAAAAATCAAATATTCATTGTCAACCATTCTCGGCACCATCATACGACGCCCAGGCCCGGACCCGTGAGCCCGGCGGTGCCCAGCTTCCCGGCCTTGATCTTGAAAATGGAAGGAAACTTTTCTTTCCACTTCTCATTGGCCGAAGGTACGTACTGCCGGCTGTTGGCTTCGATGGTGAAGACGCCCGGAATGTGTGAGGCGAGACTGGCAGAATGCACCAGCGAAGCGCCTGGGCAGGTGAGATCCTGCACGCAGAGGAAGGACTTGTATTTCTGACCGGCTGCTGCCATCAGCACGGCGTGGCTTTGGCCCTTGCAAACCTTCAGTGCAACTCCGCTGTATCCCAGTTTCCGCGACAGGTGAAAGCTTTCGAGATCGACCAACGACTCGTCAATGACGACCGGCACGATCTTTGCTGCTTGGTGCATGCGGTTGTTCAAGTTTGCCTTCAAGTCCCTGGCTGTGGGTTGTTCAATGTATTGAACACGGCTCAGAACCTCAGGTGCCCGCTGTTTGATCTGATCCAGAAAAGACATTAGATATCCGACATCCTGGCAGCGCTCGTTGAAGTCGCAGCAATACTTCCATTGCTGGACGCCCAGACGTTGCTGCGTTTCGGCGGCAGCGCGCTCAATGCTGAGGACGCGCTCGACATCGGCCTTCAAGTCAGCGCCGTTCAGCTTGATCTTGATGTGGGTAATCTGGTCCCGCTCGATCCATTCAGGGAGCGTTTCGGGCAGTCCGTCGCCGATGCGCTGCTTGATATCCTGCTCGACAATGGGATCTGAGGCGCCTACGGAATGGTAAAGAAAGATCGAGGGCGCCGGCCGCTTCAGAACGTAGCGATCCAGGAACTCGCCGCGGAACTCGGGTCCCAAGTAGTGAGACAGGTCGTGGGCCATGTGCTGGCGTCCATAGCCCAAGTAACAGTTGATGCCGTTGGCTTTGCCGAAGGCGTCGTGCAAGGCAGCATCGAATGGGCTGGCCGTGACTTGAGTGCAGAGCATGGGAATCGGCTCAGCCAGCTTCAGTGTGCGGGACACCTCGGCGGCGGCCTTCAGGTACCCGGGCTCAAGCTCGTGGTTGATATCGATGGGGTGCGCCGGCCGATTATATCCGGCTGTGATGGTGCGGATATTCCCTGCCAACTGTTTCATGGCTTCCAACGACTGATCGAAGGTCACCACCTGGGAGAGAAACGACCATGCGTTGCCTAGCGGCATCGAGCCAAAGCCCGAAGCCTCCTTGCCTAATGCGGTGACGACGCGAACATCAACATTGAGCAGTGTGACGTGATCGACGGTTCTGCCGCCGAACTGGTAAGGGGCTCTGTACTTGTGGTCTTCAAAGGTGTAGCGGACATCGAGAATGCGAATGTCGCTGGGGCGGCTGGATAGCCCCAGCGGTGCGTTGGGTTTCCTTTCCGTCTGCACGGCCGAAACCTGCTTTGCGAGCGGAGCGACAAGGAGGCTGGATCTTAGAAAATCGCGTCGGGTCATTGTCATTCGGCCGGAATCACTGTTTCATCGTGATATCCCGATGATTGACTTTGGTGTTGTAGCCGCGCGATGACAGCAGCGTGTTCAGTTCCTGTGTGATCATGACGGAGCGATGATGTCCGCCAGTACAACCCACGGAGATTGTCAGGTAGCTCTTTCCTTCGATCACATAGTTGGGGACCAGAAAGAGCAGCAGATCAGACAGCCGCTTCAGCAATTCTGACGTTAGTGAGAATGAGCGGACATAGTCGGCGACCTCCTGGTCTAAACCGGTCTTGTCTTTGAGTGCCTTCACGAAGTTCGGATTCGGGAGGAACCTGACGTCGAAGACCAGGTCCGACTCCAGAGGCACTCCATTCTTGAATCCGAAGCTGATCAGAGAGATGAGCAGCGGCGCCGGTGACTGCTGTGCGTGGAACTTGTCCGTAATATAGCGCCTCAGCTCATGAACATTGAACTGCGTTGTGTCAATAGTGGTGTCGGCGAGTTTTTGAATCGGTTCCAGGCGACGGCGCTCTTCATCGAGTGCAACGGAGATGGGCCGGTCTTGGGTGAGCGGATGGGGCCTGCGGGTTTCGCTATAACGACGGATGAGTGAATCTTCGGAAGCGTCCAGATAGATCAAGGTAACGGCCAGTCCAGACTTCCTCAACTTGCGGAAGACGGCGGGAAACTTGGAAAGTTCGGTGCCCTCCCTCACATCGATGACGATGGCGGCCCTCTTGCGTTGCGACCCGGCGCTGCTGCTCAACTCGGCAAATTTCACCACTAGGTCCACGGGAAGGTTGTCGACGCAGAAGTAGCCCATGTCCTCAAACGCCTTGAGTACCGTTCCCTTTCCGGAACCGCTCAATCCGGTAATGATCACGAAAGGTGTTTTGCTTGATTGTGGGTGGGGATTCATTGGTTCCGAAGCACAGGCGAGGACCAAGTCCCAGGACCCCGCTGGCAGAACAGATGAGAAGGTCTAGGGCTCGATGAGACCGAAATTCCCATCTCTACGCCGGTAGACGACGCTGACGCGCTCAGATTCAGCATTTCGGAAGACAATAAACTCGCTGTTCGAGGTGTCCACTTCCTGGACGGCTTCCTCAACGGTCATTGGCTTGGCATCAAGCGAACTGGAGCGGATGACTTGAGGGAGTCGGGAATTGGCGGGTACCGGTTCAGCTCGCGCAACGGCCGCCTGTGCGGTCGTGGTTGATTTTCGCTTCTTGTCGATCTTCTTCCCTTTGTGCTTCAGCGCCTGCCTCTCGATCTTCTCCAGCACGGCAGTGATGGAGGTGTACATGTCATGGGTCTCTTCGATGCCGTTAATCTTGAACGTTCTGGACTTCAGGTTAATCTCAGCGCTATGACGGTATTTCGCAACGGTTAGGATGACATGCACTTCAATCATTTCTCCCAGGATCTTGCGAATTTTTTTCAGGTGGTCTTCAGTGAACTCCTGGATTGCGGGGGAGACTTCGATCTGTCTGCCGGTGTACTCAACTTTCATGACGGGACCCTCCTTGGAGCATGGGAACATGGAAGACTGGTGGAAATCAAGCTGAGGTGTGTGGCAAACATAAGCGGCACAAACAGTGGGGCGGAAGTTGTTCGGCTGTCAGCAGGTCGCGGGAGGACTGTTCAGCTGTTCCGAGTTTTTTATCTTGACTCGTCTTTGGTGGGTGCTGGGAATCTTCAAGTCTTCGCGATACTTGGCAACGGTGCGGCGCGTGACCATGATACCCTCGTCATTCAAGAGCTTGGTGATTTGTTCGTCGGTGAGGGGCTTGGCAGGATTTTCGTCGTCAATGAACTTCTTGACCTTGCGTTTGGCGGTCAGCAGCGGGATCTCTGCTCCGGCCGGGCCCTGCACCGCTTCGGAGAAGAAATACCGCAGCTCAAACACTCCTTGCGGTGTGAAGGTGTACTTGTTGGCTACCGCGCGGCTGACGGTGGAAGGATGAACGCCGACTTCCTCGGCGACATCCTTAATCATCATGGGGCGCAGGTAGTCGATGCCGTGGTCGAGAAACTCGGTCTGCCGCCGGATGATGGATTCGCAAACCCGCAGGATCGTTTGCTTGCGTTGCTCGATGTTCTTGATGAATTGAATGGCCGACGAGTAGCGTTCCTTCACATACTCACGCACTTCTTTCGACGAGCCATCCTTTGTGATCATCTTCTTGTAGGTGCCATTGAGCCGCAACTGCGGGATGTCGTCTTCGTTCATCACGACCGAATAACCGTCTTCGGTCTTGACGATGTGAATGTCGGGCTCGACGACGCGTGTTTCCATCTTGTTGTAGCGCTGGCCAGGCCGCGGATCGAGCCGCTTGATGACTTCCAGTTGGGCCAGAATCAAGTTTAACGGGCGGCCCAAAGCACGGGCAACTTCCTGATACTGTTTGTTCTGAAGCTGCTTCAAGTGGTGCTGCACCATGTGCGCGGCAACTGAGTTCTCTTCGCCCAAAAACCTGAGCTGAATGAAGAGGCATTCTCCCAAGTCCCTAGCCGCAACGCCCGCCGGGTCAAAGGACTGCACGATCTCGAGAGCTTTGCTGACGTCTTCCAGGCTATGGCTGCCGCTGGTAGCGATCTCTTCCAGCGCGACCGTGAGGTAACCGTCTTCGTTAAGATTGCCAATGATGGAGACCGCCGCATCCTCAATATTGTGTTCGATGACCGAGAGGTTCAACTGCCATTGCAGGTGGTCGCACAAAGAGGTTGTCTTTGCGAGGAAGCTCTCAAAGCCGGGGCGCTCGATGTCTTCGCTGGGCATCTGGGTGCGGTAGCCGGGATCGAGATAGTCATTGAAGTAGCTGCCATAGTCGATCTGCTCAAAAGGATCAGCCGGCTTGCCATCGACAGGCTTATCCATCGCAATGATCTCTTTGTCAGCCGGTTCAGCGCCACGTTCTTCCTTGGCGCGCGCCTCTTCCAGCGAGGCTGTGGCTTCGGCCACCTCTTCGAGCACCGGGTTCTCCATCAACTCCTGAGAGATCATTTCGGAGAGCTCGAGCCTGTTCAGCGCCAGAACGCTGACCATTTGGACGAGGCCGGGGGTCAGTATCTGTTTCTGCGAGAGCTTGAGGTTGAGACGTTGCTCCAGAAAAGCCATGAGTTCCCTATTCCAATCGAAAGCTTTCTCCGAGGTAGAGCTGCTTCACTTCCTTGTCGGTTGCCAGTTCAGTGGGCGTTCCCGAGCGAAAAATGCGGCCCTCGTTAATGATGTACGCCCTGTCGGTCACTTTCAATGTTTCTCGGACATTGTGGTCCGTGATCAAGATGCCAATTTGCTTTGACTTAAGATGGTTGATAATCCTCTGAATCTCGAAAACGGCAATGGGGTCGATGCCTGCGAACGGCTCGTCGAGCAGAATGAAGGAAGGGGAAATAACGAGAGAGCGCGCAATCTCAACTCTTCGCCGTTCCCCTCCCGACAACGCGAACCCATGACTCTTGCGGACATGGCTTAACCCCAATTCTTCAATCAGCTCCTCCAGGCGGGATCTCCTTTGCTTGCTTGTGAGCGGGAGCGTCTGGAGAATCGCCAGGATGTTCTCTTCAACCGTTAGTTTGCGAAAGACCGAAGGCTCCTGCGGAAGATAGCTGATTCCGCTGCGAGCCCGCAGAAACATCGGAAGCCGGGTGATGTCGTTCCCATCCAGAAAAACATGGCCGCTATCCGGAGGCGTCAATCCAACGATGACATAAAACGTCGTCGTTTTCCCTGCGCCATTGGGTCCAAGAAGTCCGACGACCTCCCCCTGCCCAATCCCGAGACTGACTTCATTAACGACCCGGCGTCCCCTGTAGGCCTTGATCAGGTTTTCCGTTTTCAAGACCTGCATCGTTGCTTATTGGGTCACTCGCTGCCGGGTAATCACACGCGTTTCTGGGTTGCCAGCGACCGTGATGCTACCATCATCAAAAAACATTGTCAACCGAGGCCCGACCGTGGAACCCCGCTCAGAGTCTAGGACTCTGGGCATTCCACCCGTGAGAACAACCTTCTTTTCAGACTGAAAAAACTCGGCGGATTCGGCGGTTGCCAGCTTCCCGGGCTGCTCAATTTTCACCTTGCCGGTAGCCAGCATTCGCTCCACCGATTTCCGGTTGTTCTCTTCTTTGAGGAAAACCTCCAGCTGATCGGAATTCAACCGGCCCGTCGCACTATTCATCCGGACATTGCGAAAATAGGTCGCCTTTTGCAGAGTGTCTTCATACACGAGCCGTTCGGCTTGAACGGTGGCCGGCTTCCTCTCCTGCTTCTTTTCGGCAGATTCCTGCTCCAGATAAAACAAACTGACAACCTGTGTTTCTGCAACCAGGCGCTTCTCATTGCGGTGCAGAACCAGCACGCTCGCTCGGATCACCTGGTCTTCCTGCCACAGCTTGGCCCTTTGACGATAGGTTGCGATGCCATTTCGAGTCTCCACCTCGAGGAAATCTGCAGAGGCATAGACGGGTTTTTCGGACTGAAACATCCCCGGTTTTGCATTCTTGTCAAGGCTCTCAAAGACCGAGCGCACATTACCGCGAGCCTTCACCAGGTTCTGCGCAGGTTCAAACTCAAAGACATCGGCGGTGGTTCGCGAACTCGCATCTTTGACAACCGGGCTGTCCTTCAGCACGGTGCGCCGTGTTTCGGCAAAGTAACGAGCCTCGCCCGCGCGAGCATCCTGATCCGCTTCGCGGTAACGAAAATTTCCAAACTGGCGCAGTTGTGACAACTGGCGCGTGTCCGCGTCGAAGAACGCTTCAAGGTGGTCACTGGTCGAAGTTTTCACCGGAGGCGCGGCCGCCACTACGTCAACGCGAACCCGGTCATCGGCGGTGAATTTTTCGATACGATCCGAATCCGGTGCGAACAACAGGCGAAAAGCATTGGCCGTGAGAATGGTCTTGTCACGCTCGGGCCGCAACGGAAACTCCTCCAACAGGCTCTGTCGCGTGGTCTGTACCTGTGAGACTTGCTTTCCGTCGTCGCGGAAAGAGACTAGCATTTCCGGCGCCTTCACGCGTTTGTCTCCCGGCGCGCTCGTTTTGTCGAACCTGGGGTCACGCGAGAAGTCGGGGAAGGGGTTGTCTTGCCGCAGGATGTCCCGAGTCTTGCGGTCGGCCATCACCAAAATGACATTTCCGCGGGCCTGCAGCGAACTCATGAGATTGGTCGATGGTTTCAGAATCATGTCCACCGCCTCGGCCGTCAGCTCGCGCTTGTCTGCCGGGTCGAGCGACCACATCTTCACATCCCGCCTGGCCCATACTTTGTCAAGCCAGCGTCCAGTGGCATCAAAAAAATAAGAGACTTCCTCGGCGTCGACTTCGAGCAGAAGACTCGGATCGCGCGAAACCGAGCGAACGCGGCCCAAGGCGTCGACTCGTGAAATACTGGAGTCCGCCTCCCGCAGCCACGCGATCAACTGGCTGGCGTCCAGCGAACGGCTGCCTTCGCGCAACGAGACATTGGAGCGCATGTCGATTTTTGCGGAGGCCTTCAGGTAATCCAGGGTATCGCACCGGAGTTGAAGCGGTGCTTTCTGTGGATCCGTGGGCTGGACGAGAATATGCACGTCCGAATGAAGGTGAACCGACTCTTGACTCGAGTCATAAGTCAGTCCACGGCTGGTGCCTCGCATGTTTCCTCTGGCAAATCGAACCCAGTCGTCGGTGTGAGCTTTTTCTGAAGACTTCAGATAGGTAATTGTCTCCATCTGAATCGTAGTCAACGTATCGTTCGGAGTGGGCTGAACTTTAGCCTGCTCCGGCATCCCGCCGCCCTGACTCAGCTTGACCACAACATTGCCTGAGAAGACGATTTCCTCCTTCTCCTCATCGTACTCGCAGTGGTCGCTGGTGATCGTGTCGTGGCGGCTGCCATCCTTGCCGAAAATCTTGACGGTGACGGATTCCAGCAGGTTCTTCTTGTCCTTGTAGCCCAGGTGGATCTTGGCTTTGATCTCGAACCGAGCTTGCCCATGTTCTGACTGAAGGAAAGAAAATCCCTCCGTGACGCCGCTCACATTCTCTGGGAGCAGTTTCTTTTCACGCTCAGACGGATCGTGAAAGGACAGAGAGCGCTTGTAATAGCTGAAAAAGACTGCCCCCACCACAGCCAGAACAACGAGCGCTGGGATGATGCGTCCGAGGCGGATGATCCGAGTATTCAAGCCGAACGTCCTTGCGGGATTTTGATGTCTTTGGCCACCAGTTGCAGCGACCGGAACCCCTGATAGGCGTTGGACGCTATGGTAAACGCCAGCGAGACCCTTCGTTCCGAAGCCAAACTGACCGGTTGACGCTGAACCATGTTCCAGCCGATCACATCCAGCGCTCTGCCGTCCTGTTCAACTCGAAACTTGAGATGCTTTCCCTTGAGAATTCGTGGCTCGGCGATGACTGCAAGATCTCTGGCAACAAACACAGGTTGCGGATTGGCGGGTCCGAATGGAGCGAGCGTTTCCACTTCCTGGAAAAGTCCTTCGTCGATGTCGGACAAGCGCAACTCTGAATCGACCTCCAAAGTGGGTTCCAGATCCTGCTCGGTGATCACGCTGGCCGCGTGTTCGTTGAGCCGCCGTCTCAGTTCTTCGACATGCCGCGTGGGAATCTGAAAACCGGCTGCCTGGGCGTGACCCCCGAATCGGTCAAACAGATCGGCGCAAGAGTCGAGAGCCTTGAGTAGATTGAAGCTCTTCGGCGAACGGCCCGATCCATAGCCGACGCCGTTTTCCGTTGCTACGACCAGGACTGGACGGTGATATTTTTCCGAGACCTTGGTGGCAACGATTCCGATGACGCCGCGGTGCCAGCCTTCTCCTTCGAGCACGATCACCCATTGGCGCGCCAGGGCAGGTTCGGCGCTGAATCGATCTTGTGCCAGGCGAAAAATCTGCTCCTCAATCAGCTGGCGTTCCCGATTGAGCCGGTCCATTTCCTGCGCCAAGCCTCTCGATTGCTCTGCGTCAGCCGAGGCAAACAGCTCGACCACCTGTCCGCCCCCACCCATCCTGCCCACGGCATTGATGCGCGGCGCCAGGCGAAATCCGATGTCCGAACTGGTGATTACCCGGCTGTCGAGCCCGCAGATCTCGATCAGCGACTTCAAACCAAAGTTAGCGGGAACCTGCAAACCCTCCAACCCGATCTTGACGAAAATACGGTTTTCTCCCACCAGCGGAACAACGTCGGCAACTGTCCCAATCGCAACAATCTTTAAAAAGGAAAGGAGGAAACGTTCCTTATCGGTCCGTCGGAACAACGCCTGGATCAGCTTGAATGCCACTCCGACGCCGCAAAGATTCTTGTCGGGATAGGGGCAGTCGGACCGCTTCGGATTCAATATGGCGAAAGCTCTGGGCAGTCTGCTGTCGGGCAGGTGGTGGTCGGTGATGATGCAGTCGAGGCCGAGCGAATTGGCAGTTTCCACCACTTCAAAAGCCTTGATGCCGGTATCGACGCTGATGATGAGCTTGACGCCGTCAATCGCAGCCTGCTCAACCACGTCGGCCTTCATCCCATAGCCGTCCAAAAAACGACGCGGGATGTGGTAGGTAGTGCGGGCGCCCATCATCTCCAACGCCTTCCGCAGAATGACGACAGCGGTGGTTCCATCGACATCATAGTCCCCGTAAATCAGAATCTTCTCCTGGCGTTCGATCGCTAGAAGGATCCGCTCGATAGCCTTCTTTAGATCGCGCATGAGGAAGGGATCTGCGAGGCAATCAAATCTTGGCTGAAGGAACTCCTGGGCGGCCAGCGCGTCAACGAACCCGCGGTTGACTAGCAAGGTAGCGATGGTGCCGGAAATGTTGAGGGAGTGGGCGAGTGCCTTGACGGCCGTTGGATCGGGGCTGGCAATTTTCCATAACATGCGGGGGTAACACCTGAAGCCGAGCAATTTTCACACCGAAATCATTGTGGGCTAGGGAGAGGCTTTATTCAACGTCCAAATCAGGTTGGGTGACGATCGAGCAAGACCGCTGCGTGCTGGCCTTGGTGGTCGGGCACTATGCCATCAGTCCAACATGTCCGGACTCGATGGTAGGCCTTCTGCGATATGGTGTTGGCTGGACGGGCAGCCTGAACTCAAGTCGACGCCAGCGAAAACAGATTCTCAAAAGGGGTTTCTTAAGGCTGCGTGGCGGCGCCACGTTCGATGAAAGAGCGTCCCCCCTTGGACAAGGGGGGACTTCAGGGGGGGTTTTAAAGGGGCCGTAACCTACGACCTCCTGTGACTTTTTCATCGTCCAACTGGGGAACGTATAAGCCGAGGACGAGCACGAAGACGATTTCTAGGGAGATTCCGAAGTCATGACCGATTGCAAAGCGGTTCTCTTCGATCTGGACGGCACGCTCATCGATACCACCGAACTGATTCTCTATTGCTTCAATCATGCCTGGGAAACGATCTGTGGCCGGACGCATCCACCAGAGGTCTTTGTCGCGACCATGGGCATACCGTTGAAAGACGCTATGCACAAGCTGCTTGGAGCCACCGAGGGACTGCAGCGTGAGCAGATCGGCGAGCTTCGAACTGCCGGCTTCGTTGAAAGTCTGGTGCGAGAATATCGAACCTGCAACGCCGCCAACCACGATCGTCTGGCTCGTCCCTTTCCAGGGATGGAGCTGGTGGTCGCGAAGCTGCGAGAGCGGAGATATGCGGTCGGCGTGGTGACTTCGAAGAGCCGGGAATTTGCGCAGCGGGGACTGCGGCGTTGCGCCTTATGGGAATTCATGGACGTATTCATATCGATGGACGATACATCCATTCACAAACCGCGTCCTGAGCCGCTTCTCTTAGCGTTGGAGAGACTGCAAGTCGCTCCTCAGCACGCCGTCTACGTCGGGGATAGCCGTCACGACATGCAGGCTGGACGCGCTGCAGGCGTGCGCACGATCGCTGCACTTTGGGGACCCGTGCCGCGCAGCGAACTGGAACTCGAAAACCCGGATATGCTGGCAGACAGGCCGGAGGAGCTGTTCAAGATGTTTCCGGCGAGATCAACGGAGGGGCTGTTTGAAAAATCCAAGATTACCTACCGTCCACCCTTGGACAAGGGGGGACTTCAGGGGGGGTGAGGAGACAGAAGCGTCCCTTGCTCACGCCAAGATTTCCTTAACCACCTGCCCGTGCACATCGGTCAGACGGAAGTCTCGACCTGCATCACGGTAGGTGAACTCCCCATGGTCAAAGCCCATCAGGTGCAATAGCGTTGCATGCAGGTCAAGCACGTGCCTTTTTTTGTCGTCCGCTGCAAAACCAAACTCGTCCGCTGCGCCGTGCACCGTTCCGCCTCGAACACCGCCTCGGTTCGCGCGAACCATCTGCGTGGAGGTCCACGGCATGAATTCCCGCCATGTGACGCTAACCAAGACAGAATCCCTCGAACTGCTTCGTTCTCGCTTTTTCCGCGTGCAGATTCGGTTTAAGATTGGAGTGTTTCTTTTGAAGTAGCTCCGATGAAAATGTCCTGCTGAATGTGGCAGGCGCTGTCCCAGCTGCGATCTCCGAAGATCAGATCACCTGGAGAAGATTGCCGCGCGGGTGTCGGTGGGCACGCGAGCGCCTCCCACATTTTCATCGGCCGTATGCCGTCGAAGCTGCATGAAAGAAGAATCAACTGATGCTGTCGCGAACGAGTGTTGTCATTGAACCTCGCAGGGTTTGAAGAGCTACTCCACCAACCGGCGTGTCGGCTGGGTGCATTGAATGGAGGCAACAACCATGAGTCGTCATTTAGTGCGGACCTTTCTGTTGTCGATCCTCGGACCGATTTTTCTGGTCTTTCCAATCACGCTGATGTCGCAAGACCTGCCAATCCTTTTCCGTGATCCCGCATCAAAATATCAATCGGGGCTTTCCGTCGTAAGTAGTGGTCCGGTCTTTTCTATCTCTAATGGAAGTGATGAGAAAGCTCAAACAGGATTCTCGAGGAGGCAGTTTCGGGAGATTACTGCAGGAACAGCCATCGAAGAGTTGAGGGCGTTAGGTTTGACGGGTAACTTCGATCGTTCCGTCCTGGGGCCGGCCCCGGGATCGTTAGTTCCTATTCCTGGAGCCGTCAATTCCTGCTGCTGTGCGGCGGGTGTGGTTGTTGACCCATTGGGCCTCTTTGTTCTGACAACCGACAGCGCCCGCAACCGCGTCTGCGTACACCGTAGCGACCCCGAGACGGGTGTACTGGTGCCTGTGCAGGGCTCCCCATTTCCTACCGGAGGAACCTCTGTTCAGCGCCTGGCGATGGACCCGGCTGTAAAATTCGTGTTCGTAACCAACTCCCAATCGAATAACATCACTGTATTTTCGCTGAATCTCGACACAGGCGCTCTCACATTGGCTCCTGGCTCTCCATTCTCCGCAGGGTCGCAACCGCTCGACGTCACTAACGACGGCTTCGGACGTTTCCTGTACGTGGCGAACAATCTCTCGAACAGTATCTCAGCTTTTTCCATCAACCGAAGTAGCGGGGCGCTGACGCCTATCGCGGGATCACCTTTTTCCATGGGAAGCTTTCTGTCTCGCGTGGAGGCAGACCCATTGGGACGGTTTCTCTATGCGATGGATGGGCAGCGCGTCTTTGTCCTGTCAATTGGAGCCACGGGAGCCTTGACTCCTGCTGCCGGCTCTCCGCTGGTGTTGAATCCAGGACCGTCGGCCCTGGCGGCAGACCCGTCGGGTCAGTTTCTCCTGGTGACCCAAGGTACGAGGTTCATTGGCCAGAGTGACACAGTAGCCTCGTATCGGGTCAACACCAACGGGTCCCTGACCCCGGTTGGCTTGCCCGTGTCTCTCGGAGAAGGTACAAGCCCTTCGGCTGTTGCAGTGGACCCTGGGGGTGAGTGGGTCTATGTGGCGAATCAATTTGGGAATAGTACCGCCGGCTTCTCCCTGAATCCCACCACAGGAGTTTTGACGCCGATTCCGGGGTCTTCATTCCCGGCCGCCGTTAGCCCGCTGGATGTGGCCGCCTTTACCTGGCTCCGAACTAGCGATATCGCGTTTTCCCAAACCTTCCTTTCTCGAAAACCAGCGGTAGGCGGGGGGGCACCACCCTACAACTGGTCCATCGCTTCGGGGACGCCGCCAGCAGGTCTCGCGTTAAGCTCCACTACGGGCATCATCTCCGGCACCCCAACAAGCGGGGGCACGTCCACGTTCACCATCCGAGTTGCCGACAGTGCAGGTTAATCGGCCTCACAAGAATTCACGCTTCGCGTACTTTCCGGAAACCTTCCAGCGGCTATTGCCACTCTCCCGTCCAGTGCCCGCGCTGAAGGACTCAACGGTGCGTTTTACACGACCGATGTGACGGCGAGCAATGTGTCCTCTTCCAGCGCGAGCCTGACCTTCAAGTTTCTCGGAAATAATCAGAATGGGACAGGAGGGGATGAGAGAACATACAGTTTGGGGGCCGGAAGAACGCAGACTTTTTCCGACATTTTGGGTTCGCTCTTTGGTCGCACATGCGACTATGGTGCCATATCGGTTAGCTCTGCCACCCTAGGGCTGGCGATCCTGGGTCAGACTTCGACGCCAGGCTTCGGCGGAACGTTCGGCCAAAGTGTCCCGATCACAGTCTTAACGGAGCTGATTCGTAAGGGCGCACCTCGATCGATTGTGGCTATTCGTGAAGACGCGGCCTTTCGAACCAACCTCATTCTCAGTAACGCTACGGCAGCAGCGCTCGACGTGGACTTGAATCTAGATCTAGTGGCTGAGAACGGCAGCGCCCTAGGCAGCAAACGGATTGGCCTGCCACCACTCGGCATGACTCAGGTGACCCGCGTCGTTCGTGACTTGGGAGTTTCCGCCGATGTAACAGGAGCCCGGCTGGTACTTTCGACAGACACTTCCGGAAGCGCATTCTCCGCCTACGCCTCGGTGATCGACAACGTCACCAACGATCCGCGCACTTTGTTGCCCAAATCCGCGCCGATTCCTTATGACAAGCCCTTCCGC
>Ga0163150_10003141_pt1 | contig 23825 bp, 19 predicted proteins | sample OliLakLV19P2IB_FD_148628 | JGI IMG/M metagenome (GOLD analysis project Ga0163150, IMG submission 148628) | Freshwater microbial mat bacterial communities from Lake Vanda, McMurdo Dry Valleys, Antarctica - Oligotrophic Lake LV.19.P2.IB | ecosystem: Environmental > Aquatic > Freshwater > Lake >...
CGGGCGAAGCTTCTGCAGGTCCCGGGAATGCCACACCGAGACCTTAGCCACGGGTGGCGCCGCAGCCATTGCGCCCAAAAGTACGAGTACTACAAACGCGGATTTCGAGAAATTCGACATAACCGGCGACCCAAATAGGGCGACAATATAGTTGACAACTAACACTCAGGCGACCCTTTTGGGCGATCTGAATCGCCACAGTAGACGATTCAGGTATCCATGCAGTCAGAGGGGCTTCTTCGTAGCCTTTTTCTTGTCGCTGGAACGCTTCAGTCTGGTCAGGGGCTTCGTTGGAGCGACTTCCTTTTGAGTCTTCGATTCGAGTACGTGTAGCAGGAGGCTTCGCGCAATGGCCTCGCCAATCTGAACAGGAACGGCGTTGCCTATCAGTTTTCCGAGCACGCTGAAGCGAACTCGTTCACCACTGGGGAGAAAACGATAGGACTCAGGAAATGTCTGAAGGATCGCAGCCTCACGTAGCGTGATCGCGCGGTTTTGCTGTGGATGACCAAAGCGCCCGTTTCCATATCCGAAGCTTTGCGTCGTTATCGTCGGAGCCGGATCATCCCACCCCATTCGTCCGTATACGCCAGGGTAGGTTTCTCCCGAGGCCTTCTTGTGGCACTTAGCCACCAAATCGGAATTCCAGTCCCGCCATGTACCCCCAGGTTTGGATGCCTTGATTCGCTGTAGGTTCAGCGGGCTCAATCGGCAGGCCGAATGAAGCGAATCATTGGGATCAGATTGTCCGGCCCTGAGTGGTCTTAGGTGCCCGATGGCTTTCCGCACGGTGAGTTGAGAACCTTGCTCATTGATGAGAGAGGAGTCCGAGTGCAAGCTAACCGGTCCGAGACGAGACGCCAGGAGAACGAGGCGCTTTCTGGTTTGCGGGACGTTATAACCAACGCAATTAATCACATCCCACCACAGATGATACTCCGGAAAGGAAGATACGAAGTCTTTGAACACGGCGTGATCGATCAACTGGGGGACGTTCTCCATTGTCACGAAGTCCGGGCGGGATTCGCGCACCAGCCTTGCAAACTCCGATACGAGACCCCACTTTTGTTTACTCTTGGGGTGCTTATCCTTGCGTCGGCCATAGGTCGAGAACGGCTGGCAAGGGGCGCATCCAGCCAAAAGGCTATACGGCTCGTTTGCCCATAGAGACCGTAGATCATCGCCAGAGACGGAACTAATGTCTTTCTGGAGAAAGTTAGCTGTATTGTTAGTCTCGTAGGGAAATTTGCATTCCGGATCTACGTCAATCCCAGCGACAACGCCGACTCCGCCGCGAGTCAGACCGTGGGTCAGTCCGCCAACTCCACAGAAGATGTCCACGCAGGCAATCATGGACGCCTCGCGGGCAACAAGAATTCGTACGAGTCAATATAGGCGCGGAACGCAGCTACAACCTCACGAAGGTATTGAGCTGTGCGCTCCTTTAAATCCCTTAGATCTGGGACGGTATATCCTTCCCCGCATTCAGAAAACGAAAGGCTCCCGTGTCCCAGTCTGTTCCTTAAATCGCGAATAAGGGCTAAAGCGCCCTTCTCATCCCGGATATGGCGCTTGATTCCTTTGAGCGCGCCTGCGCTAATGTTTAGGTCGAATCCTAATCGTTGCGTAATCGCTTCGATTTCCAGTTCGTCCCAGTTTCCCCGTCTTGCAACGGTAAATTTAACCACTGGATTTGCCTGGATCAGGAACTCGCACAGTTCGACCGCGGATTCAAGGCGATTCTCTTCATTCAAATCCACATGGGTTCGTGCCGTTGAACGAACCCATTCCCTGCGAAGCTTTGAACTGAAATCAGCGGGAGCCCACTGGCCCTTATCGCATGCGGCGTCACACACAGCGCTGACGCACCACGTTACCGTGGCCTCAACCAGGTTATAGAGCTGCAGGAATACGCTCGAATAAAGGAGCTTTTGCTGTTGGGCCGTTATTCTCACGCCGCCGATCACAGGTGGACCTTCTTGAAGTTGTTTCTCCAGCGCTTCAAGCAACTCCAGGTAAGCGTCGATCTCCTGCAGGCGCTCCTCAAACGTTTGTGTTAGCGTGTCGGACATCTATACTCCGAGCAGTTTATCGCGTACAAAGTGAAGTCGCCCGACCAACTTCTTCATAACGTTCGCGCCATCGGATCCAGTGATTTCACGAAAATCCGCGCCGGTCACCCATCCCGACACGTCTGTGTCTTGTGTTGCCAGTTCAGGATTCGCCTCAAGAGCCAGGAAACTTCCTATGGCTATGGCTTCAAATCGTGCATGAGGTGTAGCAATACCCGTAACGGTCCTTCTGAATCCGTGAGGGAATACCCGACGAACGAAGGCCATCGTATTCAGAAAGCGCTCACGATAAAGCTGGACATCCGCCGGGTTATCCACGAAATGGGCATTCATCGCCTTCGCATACGCAAATAAGAAGGGCGAGACTCTATCTTTGTACCCGGCAAGGCCATCGCTAAACGCAAAGAACCTCGTGACCAGTTCCTCCCGTTCGCGAAGCTTATTTTCCTTTTCTGGGACCGGCGCTAGCTTTTCAAATGCGTGCTCCCTGGCAAGCTCGATCACCAGATCCAGGAATGGGCCAACCAGCGCCCCGCGTCTGACTTCTGCCTTGTTCGCGATCTTGCTTCCCGTATTGATGCGATCAAATAGATCGAACCTCGCCTGCTCGTCGGCGTGTTCACTCAGGACAATCCCACGGATGGACCGATTGTTAATCTTGCGTTGGCGCGACGCTGGAAGGTCGCGAAATTGCATCCCTTCCAACTCGGACAGCGTGTCCAGTTCGCCCAACGTAAGATCGCCAAGGATAAACTGATCGATCGTCCTGAGGCGCTGCGATCCGTCTACGATTTCGAGTTTGCCCGTCTCGGGACTCTCCCAAAAAAACAGGAAAGGGATAGGAAGGCCCATCAGGAGTGACTCAATGAATCGTGATTTACGCGCAGGCTCCCATGTGTCGTCGCGCTGGTAAGCAGGGATGACGAATTCCTTACTGTGCATCTTTGTCGCGAGCAACTCGACAGAGTATTCCGTCAAATAGAATTCGATTCGCTTCGACTGCTCGACGATTTGCGACTCGGCGGCGTTAACTTGTTCTTCCGTTATCATGTGGTCGCTGGCTACGTGCCTTGGGTTCATTTCCTCGCCGCGATTGCGGTTCAGACAACTCCGCCCGATTCGAGAAGATCCTCCCGATCAGGTTATCCCATGTCACACGCTTGCCAACGATCCCGCTGACCGCCGCGCTAAACAGCTTCCCGTCCGTCACCTTCCGGTTGCTGAAACGGAACGCCTGTTCGTCGAGGTAGCAGAACAGATTGTAGGGTTCCACGCTGACGTACGTGCCGTTCAAGCCGCGCTTGAGCAGGCTCCAGAAGTTCTCAAGGCCGTTCGTGTGGACGTTGCCGTCAACGCAACTGTACGGCGTGATCCACGACTTGGTGGGCGTATTCGCTAGCCGGTCGGCGCTGAAGTTACCCGGAGCGCCCGCGAATGGCACCATGCTGGAATCGGTAATCGGAGTGGTCTTCGGGACAGGGCATTTGTACCTTTTCTGGCGTGACTGCGTACCGATGACGTGCCGGCAACGCCAGTAATGATTCAACCAGTCCCGGAGAACGGCGATTGCGGTAATAATCTCCCGGAACACGCCCGGCCGGATTGCCTGCGGCAGCGCGACTCTACGGGCGCTGTCGGAATTCTGCCTGTCGGGCGAGTTTCCGAGTCGTCGGACCCCACTCGGGTGTATGCTCTGTAAGCACCGAGCTGGAGGCAGCATGCCCCGAATTCGCGTTCTTGTCGTTTCTTTGTTGTTAAGTGCCGCGCTGGCCGCTGCAGACGCCCAGCAGTACGGAATTTCCACCTACGCGGGCGGAGCGCCCGCTCCCCCCATGGCGGCTGTCAGCATGGCCGCGGATCCTTCCGGAAACTTGTACTTTGTGGATGGCTATGGCTTCACCAGCAACCCGGCCCGCAGCAATTCCGTGTTTAAGATCGACTCGAGCGGTTTCATCACGCGCTTCGCCGGCAATTCCAGGACCGGCTTTTACGGCGATGGCACACGGCCGCCGGTGCCACGCTCACCCAGCCTCGCGCCGTCGCTGCGGGAAATCAGCGCGTCCGGCGAGTCTCCCTGGACGGGATTATCACCACGGTCGCGGGGGGAGGCAGCGCGGTTCCTGGCGACGGCGGACCGGCGACGAAGGGACAACTAAATTATCCCCAGAGCATCGCCATCGACAAGGAAGGCAGCCTGTTCGTCGGCGAGTTCGGCCGCGTCCGGAAGGTCACGCCGGAAGGAATTATTACCACGGTCGCCGGTGGCGGCCCTGACAATCCGGATAACCTGGGGCCCGCAACCAGCGCTCGACTCTCCACTGTCGTTCGTGTGGCAGTCGATGGCGCCGGCAATCTCTTTCTGGCCGATCAGGGCTACGATGAGCAGACGGACCAATACGGCTACAGCCTCCGGAAAGTTTCGCCGGACGGTCTGATCTCGACGCTGGCACCGATCCCGTTTTGCTGCTACGGCGATATGACCGCGGATGCTGCGGGCACCCTGTTCGTTGTGGCCGGACCGAGTGTCTGGAAGATTGCTCCGAACGGCGCCCAGACCAGAGTGGCGGGTAACGGAAATTACGGCCCTCCTTCGGGCGACGGACAACTTGCGAACCGGGCACAACTGAACGGGCCAACGGCCTTGACTTTAACTGCCGCCGGCGACCTCGTGATCGCTGACAACACAGGCCGCAACCTCCGAAAAGTGACGGCGGACGGGATCATTCGGGCGGTCGCTTCCATACCGGGTCTTCAACCCGCTTTGTCCGGAGACGGCGGGCCCGCGACCGGCGTGCACCTGCAACTGGCCTTTTCGGGATCGGTGGCTCAGAGCGGACTCGCGGCAGATCGCGCGGGCAACCTGTACATCGCGGAAACCGCCGCCCACCGCGTTCGCAAGGTTTCCCGGTCCGGAACGATCACAACCGTCGCGGGAACCGGCGCAGAACGTTGTTCCAGCCCGTCCGACTGTCTCCCTCTGGGCGACGGCGGCCCTGCCGCGAGAGCATTTCTGTACTTCCCGAGGAGTGTGGCGGTCGACAGCGCAGGCAACCTGTTCATCGCCGACACCGCCAACCTCCGCGTGCGCAAGGTCTCCCCGGACGGAATCATCACTACCGTCGCCGGCAACGGGAGCGCGCCCGCATGGCCACGCGCGGTTGCGCTTGACGGCGCGTCCGCAACCTGGGTCGCAATCATTCCATCCCACTTGATGGTGGATGGCGAAGACAATCTATACATTGCCGAAGCCCCTTACGCGGGCGTGCTAAAAGTCTCGCGGGAAGGAACGATTCACACGGCTGTGCCTTTCCGTACCGGTTTGCCTTACTCCCAGAACATCACCGCCTCCACCGTCGACCGCGCCGGCAATTTATTCATAGCCGGTTTCATGTGCGACGGCGACGACTACTGCTCGCTCACGATCCGAAGGTTGTCGCCGACGGGCTCCATGACAACAATCGCAACCGGGAATCCACTCAGCCGTGAGCCCGGAAGCAATATCGGCGATGGTGGGCCCGCCAGCAAGGCGCAACTGGGATTCGTCTCCGCCCTGGCAGTCGACCTCGCTGGTAACGTTTTCCTCAGCGACATATTCAGCCAGCGCGTTCGCAAGATCGATCTCGCCGGAATCATTACCACTGTTGGAGGGAACGGAATGTCAGGCTACTCCGGCGACGGTGGGCCGGCGACGAGTGCGACCCTGGATCACCCAATCGCCCTTGCGGTGGATGGAGCGGCCAACGTGTACGTCTCCGATTTCAACCAGTCGGTTCGCGTGCTGCGGCCCGTCGGTCAATGAGATCGTACTTACTCCCGATGGCCCCCACCCCGTAATAGATGCCGAACAGGGTGGCCACTGCCGTAGCCCGCCTTCAGGACACACCGGCCCGCTGAGAAACGGCCTGTGAGGCGAACTCCTGTTCGATCCGCTCCAGCGTCTTCCCTTTGGTCTCCGGAACGCACCGCCACACGAACACGAATCCCGCAAAGCAAATTGCCGAATATAGCCAGAACGTCCCCGCCGCCCCCAGCCAGCGGTTCAGCACGGGAAACGTAAACGTCAGAATAAAACACGCAATCCAAAGCGCGGAGACCGCTACAGACACCGCCGCGCCGCGGATACGATTAGGGAATATCTCTGAAATCAGCACCCAGACCACCGGCCCCAGCGACATCGCAAAACAGGCCATTGTCGACAGCGTCACTAACAGCACCACCAGACCCTTCAGACCCGCACTGAAAGAAAGACCCAGCAAAAGATGCGATACTCCCACGCCCGCGCAACCGATCAGCATCAGCGGCCGGCGGCCCAGCCGGTCCACTGTCCCCATCGCCACCAGCGTGAACACCAGATTGATCGCGCCGGTGAAAACGATATTCAGCAGAATATCGTTGATGCTGTAGCCGGCGCCGCGGTAAATCTCCTCGGCATAATTGAAAATCACGTTAATACCGCACCATTGCTGCAACACCGCGAGCGCTATTCCAGTCCACAGCACCCGCCGGACCGAGGGCGACAGCAACTCCGCCAGCCCCGCCCGGCCGCTATTGGAAATGCGAAGACTCGACTCGATATCCCCGATCGCGGCCCGCCCATATTCGGCGCCACCAATGCGAACCAGCGTCCGCAGCGCCTCTTCCCGCCGCCCCCTCCCCATCAGCCATCGTGGACTCTCCGGTACCATCAGCACCGAAAGAAAGAACACCACGGAAGGCACCGCGACAGCCGTAAACATCCAGCGCCAGGCGAACTGCCCGTTCCACGACATCCGGATCATCTCGGCACTCGCGTTTTCCGCCACGCGCTCGGCGATCAGCCAGTTCACAATCTGCGCCGCGAGTATCCCGGTCACGATGGTCAGTTGATTTAGCGCCACCAGCCGGCCTCGCAGATGTTCAGGACTGATTTCTGCGATATACATTGGCGAAATCCCCGACGCCATGCCAATCGCTACGCCACCGACAATCCGCCACAGCACAAACAGCGGAAACGTCGCCGCCCACCCGGTCAGCACAGATGAAACCGCAAACAGCACCGCCGAGACCAGTAGCCCCACCTTCCGCCCGAACCGGTCGCTGATACTGCCCGCAACCATCGACCCCACCAGGCACCCGAGCAGAGCACAGCTGTTCGCCCACCCAACCTCCGCTTCGCTGGTCAGGTGGAAATACTTCTCAAAGAAAGGCCTGGCCCCGCCAATCACAACGAAGTCATATCCGAACAGCAGCCCGCCCAGTGCCGCGATGCACGCGATCACCAAAACATACCCAAATCGCACGGAAACTCCCGTTTTGAGGAAATGGGCCGCTCGGCGGAGGCCGTTTTACGTAGCTAACGCTCTGAAAACACAGTAGATGCATCCGTCAGGCTAAACGCCGTCTGGTATGATCTTTGAAGCGTGGTGCCACCCGGAAAACGAACCGGAGACAGTGCACAACAAATAGTGCGCAAACGAACCCGGGAGACCCCCACAGATCGTTCAAACAAAAGCAGTTAACCCCTTCCCGGGGTACACACAATAACCCGGCTACTTACCCACCACCGGCAACTCCTCGCGCGAACTCCAGTCCTGGAAACTGCCATCATACATGCGAGCCGAATATCCCAGATAGCGAGCCACAAAATACGGCACGGTCGCCTGCATGCCAATATGGCAATACGTCACCACCGGGCCATCCGCCTTCGCCGCCAACAGCGACTTCAACTCGGTAGCCGGCTTCAGCTTCCGATCCTCGGCCACGAGGGTGGGGTACGGAACATTCACCGCCTCCGGAATATGACCCGCGCGAGGCATTCCTCCGGCATTAGCCCCGCTGTAGAACTCTGGCGTCCGGGCGTCGAACAGTTGCAGCTTCATCTCCGGTTTTCCAAGCCGCCATGCCAGCCAGGCGGCGTCCACCACGACGTCCGGATTTGGGTTCGTTTTGAAGGTGGTCTCCTTCGCTTCCGGAGGCGCCGCCGTCGTAACCGGCCGACCATCGGCCTTCCACAGCATCAGCCCGCCGTCCAGCAGCGATGCCCTCTCGCTCACGCCAAGGTAATCGAGCGTGAACCATACCCGTGTCGCCGACTGAATCGATTCAGCCGCCGGATACAGAACAATGCGGGACGTATCCGTAACACCGTGCCGTCCGAACGCCTTCACCAGGTCGGCCACCGGGGGCAACTGCATGCGCAACCCGCCCTCGCCAGTCACTGAGATGTCGGCGAGGCGGACCAGACGCGCCCCCGGGATGTGCCCTTCGGCAAAATCCTTGTCACTACCGACATGCAACAAAACAAGGGACTTGTCGTTCAGCATCGACGCCAGCTGACCGGTGGTCGTAAGCATCTTCGAATCCTGAGCTGCAGCCGCAAGCGTCATATAGAGAAGAATGGCGGGAAACCGCATGGAGGAAGAATAGCAGAAAATCTGCGCCGCAACGACTCACATTCAGCGAAAACCCTTGAACATTTCCTCAAGGACGCGCGTATACTCAAGAGAGGCAACACCCAAACACTCTTATGACCCCCACTCAAACATCGATCATCGCGCAGGTGCACCAGCTTCTGGCGGCGAACGGATACGAAGTTAGCGAACTCGGCGCCGACGTTTTGCGGGTTCGGGATCTGACAACAAGCGTGAGCTTCCAGGTCGCGCTTGAGGGAAATGTGCTGTTTATGACGGTCGCGCTGACCACCGTGCCGGAAGCCGCGGTTACCCCGGAGATCATGCGGCAGATGCTCGCCGCCGACAACGGAATCACAACGTCCTCGTTCCAGCTCTACAGCGCCACGGAAGGCAAGGTCGCCGTCACGCTGAACAACTTCTGCACCCTCCAAAATATGGGCCCCGAAGACTGCGACGACATCCAGAGCTGCGCCGGATACCTTCTGGCCGACCTCGTGGAAGCACGGGAAATGCTCGAACCGAAACTGGGCACAGGCGAAGCGGCAGGCGCATAATCGGCAGCGGACACGAAACACAAGGAAAGAGGCAAATTAAACATGGGATTTTTCAGTGAGTTTTTCGGCCGGGGCGGCCGCGTGGCCCGCGGTCAGATGAATAAGAACATGGATACAATCGAGGACGCAACGTTTGAAGCAACCGTCAAACAGACGGTGCGCGACATGCGCGGCGACCTCCTCAAGACCGTCGAAGCCTCCGCTTCGGCGATGAGCAACCACAATCGCCTCGAGGCCGAATACCAGAAGTACGTGCGCCAGTCCGAAGAATGGGTCGGACGCGCCAACCAGGCTCTCGACGCCGGTAATGAAGAGCTGGCTAAAAAGGCGCTCGTTCGCAAGTCCGAAGCCGACGAACAGGTCCGCTCCATGCAGACCGGCGTCGAAGCAGCCCGCGCAGCCAGTGAGCAGCTGAAGTCGAAGGTGGGCGAACTGAAGCGCCGCATCGACGAAGCCGAACGCAACGCCACCACGATGGTCGCCCGCAAGAACGCGGCAACCGCCCAGCGAAAGGTTGCCGAAGCACTATCGGGTGTCGCGTCGTCCGACAACGCTTTCGCCGCCCTCAGGGGTTTCGAAGAATCGGTCGCCAAGGAAGAGGCGAAAGCCAAAGCCTTCGACCAGATCGCATCCGGCACCGATGACCCGCTGGAAGCGGAGTTTAAGATGCTCGGCAGTTCGTCGGTCGATAACGAACTCGCTAACCTCAAAGCGGCTCGGCAGAAGTCGTTGCCAGGCGCGACGCCTAAGCAGCTCGCGGCACCGGAACAGTGATCACCTGGTCCATTCTCATCTTCCTGGGAGCACTACTCGTATACGTGCTCTTCCAGATGTTTAAGGGGTCGCAGGGTCAGAAGGCGTCACCGACGGCGAAGACCGTCAACATCCCTTCCACCCCGCCGCCGCCCGCGGGAGCGAATGTGGAACTGACTCAGGCCCGCGTGGGCGATGTGATTTCGATTCCCGGAGCGTCGTCGGACTTCTCCGACGTCGACTTCACTGTCGACCGGCGCGGTGCGTTCGAACATCTTAGCCGGCGCTGGACCGACCTCAGCGGCGAGTTTCGCGGCGAGCGCGTCTACATTGAGGTGCAGCCCGGCGCTGAAGCGCAGTTGATGGCGATCACGGATCCCCGCCGCCTGACGCTGCCGGACGTCGGCCTCTCCGAAGACGCTCTTGCCGGCTTCGATCAGAAGCAGGATCCGAACGCGTCCATTACGTTCGAAGGCCGTGAGTGGTTCTTCGAATCAAGCCGCGAAATCGGATACTTCGAGAATGAACAGGGCGAGGGCGAAGGCCTCTACCGCTGGCTGTTCCGCGAGCAGGGCGGCAACCGCCTGTTGTGCGTCGAAAAATGGGAGGGCGAACCGTTTGAGGCCCGCGTGGCTCAGCGCATCAACCCTCGTGATGTAACCGTCTTCCGGGCAGCGTAAGGAGCTGCCCTTTTTATGAACAAGCGTTCCCTGGGTGTTCTTGCGGTCGTTTTGATCGCATTGATGGCCATTGTGCTGATGGTCAACCTGGACGGTTTGCCTCGCACCACGAAGGAAGCCGTTAATACCGCGGTCACGCAGGTATGGTCCGACCGCGCGAAGTTCGACGAAGCCCGTACAGCGGTCAACCGCCTGCTGGCTTCCGACCCCTCGCTCTACCGCACTCAGGCGTCGCAGTGGCAGGCTCAGCTCGCCACTTCCGACGCCCGTATGAAGCAGGCCGAAGCCGCGGCCGTGAAGCTGCAGGAAATGGAGAAAGCCGACAAGCGGAAGGACCGCGACGTCCTGGAAAGCACCGCGAAGCAGCTCACCGCGCCCACGGCCGAATCCGTTCGCATCGCACAAAACCTGCGCGCCGAAGCCGAACGCTGGGCCGGATATAAACGCGACCTGCCAAAGCAGCTCGCCGCTATGAAGGCATCCTACGAAGCGCTCCACGGCTACGATGTTCGAGGATCCGCCACCACGGCCCGCAAAGCGCAAACCGAGTGGCCCGTGAAGAAGGACGATATCGAGAAGCGCTTCACCACCCTCGAAGCTTTGAAGCAGCAGGGCGAGGAAGCCTGGACCGCCAGTGCGGCCGATCGCGCCCAGGCGGAAGCCGGCAAAACGGCAGACCTCGACTACTCGAAGCTCTTCGCCGCCGGAGCCGCCATTCAGGAAGACCTGAAGGAAGTCCAGAGCGGAACCACGACGCTGAACGCGCTCGCCAGCCAGCTGTACGTGGGCCGCGACAAGGTGCTGCTTGAGCTCGACGATGACAACGGTCTGAGGGAGAAGGTTCGGGTCGTCGAGACGAAGTACGCCGACGCCGCGCTCTCCAGCCCGCAGATCGGCAATCGCGAGGAGTGGCAGAACGTCGACAACGGCCGTTTTGAGCAGTTGAAGAAGAGCATCGGCATGGTGGTGGAGCGCAAGCCCCCCGGCAAGTACGACAACGAAGCCGACAAGGTGCTCCAGCCGCCCGGGTACGCCTACATCGCACCCCCGGGACAGAGCAATCAGTACGGCTCCTGGAACAACGGCGTCTGGGGCTGGCTGCCGCAGTACCTGCTGCTGAGTCAGATGCTCCGCACCTCCAGCTACCCGCAGATCTCCACGCGGGACTGGAATGACTACGACCGCAATCGCCGCAGCGGCACCCCCTGGTACGGGAACAACGGGGAGTATGGACGGACCTGGTCCGGCGGCTCGTCAACCAACTCCGGCAACAGAAGCTGGACCGACCGCGCTCGCTCCTGGGGCTCCGGCACTGCTGATAAAGGTGGCTCCACGTGGACCGATTCGACGCGGCCGCGCAAGGACACCTGGAACACGGGTGGCAGCACCTACGACTCCTCGAAGTATCAAAGCAAGGGCTCGTACGGCGGCTCACGCTACCAGTCACGTCCGTCTGGCGGAAGTAGCAGCGGCTTCGGCTCGCGCGGCTATTCCAGTGGGCGGTCATTCGGAGGCGGCGGAGGCCGCGGCGGCAGACGTTGAGGCAGACCTGAATCGATATGGATGGATTTAAACTGGAACTCACACCGCTGTTGTTGTCGTTAGGACACCTGTTGCTGGGCATTGTAGTTCTGGTGCTCGCGAAGTTCACAAAAGACTGGCTGTCGCCGTACAGCATCGAAAGTGAACTGACGGAAAAAGATAATCCCGCCTTCGGGCTCGCGCTCGCCGGATACTACGGCGCTGTCGTGATCATTTTCATTTCAGTGACCCGCATGGCGCCGGCGGTTGACGAGCTGTCGACGGCGACGCTGCTCAACGTGTACGGAGCCGATCTCGGCTGGTCCTTGCTTGGACTCGCGGCATTGGCGTTTAGCCGCTGGATGATGGATGCCACGCTGATGGCCACCACGCATTTCTCGGCCGAGATCGTGAGCGGTCGCAACACGGCAGCGGGCGCGGTCGAGTGCGGCGTCTACCTGGCGTGCGGCGTGGTGCTGAGCAGCGTTCTGCGCGAGCCCGGTGGCACCTGGATCACCATCCTCGTGTTCTTCCTGCTAAGCCAGGCGACGCTGCTGCTGCTGGGACGCCTGTACTCGCGTATGGTCGGATACGATATGGTCGGCCAGATCAGGGACAAGAACCTGGCGGCCGGAGTGGCGCTCGCGTTCACTCTGGTGGCGTTTTCACTGCTGATCGCCAAGGGCACCAGCGGCGAGTTCGTAAGCTGGCCAGTAAACCTCAGCTACTTCGCCTTCGATGCGGTAGCCGGGTTGATTCTTCTGCTGTTCCTGCGCTGGCTCACTGACCTTGCTTTGCTGCCCAATGCCCGGATCGCCGACGAGATCGTGCGCGACCGCAACGTGAACGCCGGGCTGATTGAGGGCGTGGTCGCGCTCGGGATTGCGTTCCTGATTCTGTTCGTTTTTTGACGCTGCGGCGTCCAACAGCCGGAGGAGTATGCGAACACTTTTAATTTGTATGGCCCTGTTCTCCCTCGCCGGCTGCACCCGGCAGGAGAACCGGGACGCCGCCCGCGAGACCCGGGAAGCGGGACGCGAAGTAAAAGAAGAGGCCAAAGAAGCCGGCCGCGAGATCAAGGACGGTTCGAAGGACGCGGCCTACAAAGCCGGCCAGGCAGCCCACAAGCTGGCCGACGAAACCAAAGCGGCGGCCAAGGTGGTGGGCCGCAAGATCGACAACGCCGCCAAAGACGTCAAACGCGGCTGGGAAGACGCAAAGAAGGACGGCAAGTAGGTCGGCTCACTCCTTCTTGCGGGCCCTCATGTTGAGTCCGAACTGAGGCTGCGTGCGGGTCCCGCCGATCTTGATCGGGATCACCGCCCCGGCGCCGTCTTTGGCAAAGAACGGGTCGACAGGTTTCAACAGCCAGCGCTTGACACCGGTGAAGGTTTGCGAGACTCGGGCCTGCATCCGGAGGCGGCCGGTGAATTCGATTTCCTCGCTGCGCATCCCGTACTTCCCGGCCAGTTGCACCTCCGCCCCGGGAATCGTGAACAGCAGCTTGTCCAGCCTGATGGTGCCGCGGGCGACTGCGAAGTTGCCATCGAAGTGTGAGGTAATCGGCGTCTCGGGCTCCTGTTTCGGCTTACCCTGAGCGCGCTGGCTCATGCCGATCAGCTTGTCCTGAATTTCCTTGTCGGTGAAGCGCACCTGGTCCATGGAGAACTTCCCGGCCAGTCGCAGCTTGCGCACAACGTCGACGTCGCCTGGCGGGATCACCAGTTTCGCCCGCAGCCGTATCTGCCCGGCCAGCGGCGGCTTCGGCATCGGTACCGCAAGCCGCAAGAGGTCATCGATGCGCCCGCTGGCGATGCTGGTTTGCAGTTCGATGGTCTTGCCCTTCACGCCCGGCTGCCCCGACACGGAGCCCTCACAGACGATCGGTGTGGAGCCGAGCATCGCCTTCACCGCCCGCAGGTACGTGTCGCCGTCGGTGCCATCGACGATGGCGTGAAACTCAGTCTTAAGCGGGACCTTATTGCCTGTCTCGCCGAGGCGGAAGTCGGGAGTATCCGTGGTGCCGTTCGTCTCGATGCGGCCCAGCACGCCGTGGTAGTTGCCCTTCGAAGACAGGATGCCCGCAATGCCGTTGAACACCGAGAGATCCGCCTTGTCGAACGTGAACTCCCCGTTCACCGGCGTGTCGCCGAGCGACTCCGCGTTCCATGGTCCGAAGCGGCCCTGCGACACGATCTCTCCGGGCGGCTTCGCGTTGGTCAGGATGGTGTCGAAGTGCATCGCCTCTTTCGGTCCGGCCGACCGCAGCGCCAGCTTCTTCATCTCCCACACCAGAGGCTCGCGCGCCGGGTCCCTCGGAAGGATGGTGAGCACTGTGCCGTCGGCGATGACGCGGCTGATGACAAACTCAGGCGCCGGTTTGCCTTTGCCGGCACTGCGAGCCATGAAGCGCGGCTGGCCGGGCTCCTTTGGCGGAATGTGGATGCGCAGCCCCTTCAGCACCACGCGGTCGATACGCAGCGGCTTTGCGGTGAGCGCGAAGTAGTCGGTGAAGACATGCGCCTCGTCGATCTCGATAAATGGCGGCACGTCGGTGCGGCCGTGATGTCGGAGTTTCAATTTGCGCAGCACCGCCGACGCGCCCGGCATGAACGACACTTCCGCGGACTCCAGCTCCACGTCGCTCTGCATTTTCTGTTCGAGTGCGCGAACGACAGTATCGCGCGCCGTGGGATTGATCCGCCCCGCCGCGTACCAGCCGGCACCAATGGCAACCAGCAGAAGAACGCCGAGGGCTGCCGCGACATACAAAAGTTTCCTGCGCACTGTGCAATTTGACGCCACTCGGGGCCGAACATTTCAACTGCTGCGGCGGAGTACTTCGATCACGGCGGCGCGACGGCGCTCCGCGAAGCCAGCGACCAGGATACAACGCGACTCCGGTGCAGTGGGTGCATGAGAAGGGCTCGCGGACGCAGTCAACTGGCTGCTACAGCGCGGCGCAGCGCTGGGACCGCCTGGCACGGCGATCAAAACGGCCTGTATCCGAGGCGGTGAAGTGGCTGATTGCCGGTGGCCGGACAGAGGCGGCCAACGCGAAACGAGCGACGGCGCTCGCTTCAGTAAGTCAGCCGCAGGCCGATCTGGATCTGACGGCCCGGGCGGGAGCTGTCAATTACTCCAAACCCCGGCCCTTCGTACACGCGGTTGGGCGTGCCGAAGTTCGGGTGATTGGCGATGTTGAACGACTCGCCGCGAAACTGAAACTGATACCGCTCGGCGATCTTAAAGGTCCGGATGAGCGACATGTTCAGGTTGATGACGCCAGGCGCCCGGATAAGCCCCACACCCTGATTGCCGAACGTGTACTGCGCGGGCTGCGTGAAGGCTCCCGTGTCGAACCACTTCGCGATGGTGCGCTGGTCCACCGCCAGGTTCGGCTCGCGAATGACGTCGGCGCGGAGCGCGCCGGCGGAGTTGGAGAACGTGGTGTTCTGCTGCGTGGCAACCGTGACAGGCGGACCGCTTTGCAACAACATCACGGTGCCGATGGACCATCCGCCGACCAGTGGCCTCAGGGGACTGGACCCGAGGTAAGCCCGGCCTCGCCCAAACGGGAGCTGGTACACCGAGCTGAAGGTCAGCCGGCTCCGGATGTCGTTCTCCGACGGGCCGTAGTCGGCGCGGCGGTTGTAGAAATTCGAGTACGCGGCACCCTCGTCACCCAGGCTCGCCCCGCCCCCGCCGTCGGCATTGTCGAGGAATTTCGAGAACGTGTAGGTCGACAGGATATTAAAGCCGCGGGAGAACCGCTTCTCCGCTTTGATCGCCATGGCGTAGTAGTTCGACACGCCGATATTGGGCGCCACCAGCGAGACGTTGCTGTACTGCGGATAGGGCCGGTCCTTCTGTCCCGAGCCAGCCTCCATCTTGTCGGGTGGGATCTGATTGATGGGCAGATTGGCGCTGGCCAGTTTCTTCGACGCGTTCCCAAGGAACGCCACTTCCACCAGCGTCCCGCCGAGGATTTCGCGCTGCACACGCAGGCTGAATTGCTGCGAATATCCAGTGGTGCGGTCGGTCTGGAAGAATGTAACGGCGTTGGTCGCCGTGGTGCCGACCGGAACTGACCCGAAGCCGGGAACCAGCGCCGGAGCTTTGGTGGCAATGGGCAGGTTGTTCGACATCGTGTAAGGAATGGGCACGATGTTGCCGACGATATTCAGGTTGAGCGAACGCTCAAAACCCAGCGAGACGGCGTTAGCGACCGCGCGATCAAAGGGATGTGCGAAATAGATCCCGTAGCCGCCCCGAATCACTGTCGTTTTCGACTGAAACGGCCGCCAGGCGAACCCGATGCGGGGCCCGTAATTGTTGTAATCGCCGTCGAAGGGGGATGTGCGGTAACCATCGATCCCGCCGAACTTCACCACCCCGGGCGTTCCGGAGACCGGGTTGATCGCATTCATGTCGAAGCCGTTGAACCGGTTCTCAGAGTCCTTAAACGGCGTGTCGACTTCCCAGCGAACGCCCATGTTCAGCGTGAGCCCGGGCCGCACGTTCCAGTCATTTTGAGCGTACCAGGCGAGGTAGAAGCTGCGGCGCTCCAGCGTATCGGTCTCCCGCACATCCACTGTCCCCGGTATGCCGAGCAGCATGGTGGCGATTCCGTTCCCGCTAAACGCCTGGTTATTGATGGCGGCCGTGAAGCCGCGGTCAAAGGTGAACCGGCCCGAAGCATAGGGGCGGAATATTTCGTAATTCATGGAAGGCCGGATCTCTCCGCCGATCTTTACAGTATGCGTGCCACGAACCCACGTGAAGCCCTCGGCAAGGTGATATTGCTGGATGGGGAACTGATTTCGCTCCTGGTTTGTGGAGCCCAGCGCCGCATACGCGGTAGACTCGACACGCGGGAAGGCATCGTCGGAGACGCCCTTAATTCCCAGTTTCGACGGCCAGTTCTGTCCAAAGCCGCGCGAGAACGTATGGGCCTTGCGGCGGCCATACGTAAGCCGAATTTCATTGATCCGGCTGGGCGAAAGAATGCGCGTCCAGGTGCCATACCAGAACGTCTGTTTGTTGTTGCTCTGATTGGTAGGATCGGCGTCGGCCGTAGGGTAGACGCTGTTTCGCTTGTTCAGATCCGTATTCGAAGTCCAGCGAAATGCCATCGTGTTCTTCGAGCCCAGGTGGTGGTCCAGTTTCAGCAAGTAATTGTCGCGAGTAAGGGCGTTGACATCGTTGGCGCGATAATTATTCACCCGGGTAGCATCGTCTCCCGCGCGGTTCGGCAGCGGAAAGAACTGCAGGAACTTCGATGAAATCGGATCCCAGCGGCTGGTCGGAACGATGTTTTCCGGGAAGGGATCCCGCACGTTGGCCGTCCCTTCGCGACGCCCGGTGAACGGATCGTAGACGATGGCTGGTCCGCGCGTGTTGAACGTCTGCGTGAAGTTGCCCTGGCGCTCGAGTTCGGTGGGTACCGTGAGGTTTCGAATGGAGCCGTCGCGGCGCCGCGACCCTTCATAAGAGCCGAAAAAGAACGTCTTGTTCCTGCGCAGCGGTCCGCCGATCACGCCGCCAAACACGTTGTACCGCAGAGACGGTTTCTGCTTTGCACCGTTGACAATTGGTGAAAAAAACGCCGGCGCGTCCAGCACCTGATTTCGCAGATATTCGAACAGGCTGCCCTTTATTCTATTGGTGCCCGACTTGGTGTTGGCTACGATCATGCCTCCGGCGGAGCCGCCGAACTCGGCGGAAAACCCGTTGCCCATGATCTTGATTTCGGCCAGTGTTTCCACCGGCGGGTCGGCGTCAATCTGGCCCACGCCGATGCGCATGTTTTGTCCCGATCCGCCGTCAATCAGGAACATCTGGCTTTGGGTTCGTCCGCCCGCGAGACTGAAATTTGGCTTCCCGCCCGATTCGTAATTGACGAAGACGGCAGCACCTGTGAGCTCGATGAGATTCATGGAGCGCCGGTCTCCCAGCGGCATGTCCTCAATCGTCTTCGATTCGATCAGCTGGCTGCCGTCGGAGTTGCGCGTCTCGAGCAGGCTGGGACGTTCCGTGACCGTGATCGAATCCCCGACAGTTCCCACTTCGAGCGCCGCGTTGAGCTCCAGCGACTGTCCGGTGGTGAGTTCCACATCGCGGTAGAGTTCGCGGCGGAAGCCTTTCATTTCCACTTCAACCAGATACTTGCCGATCGACAGCGGGCGAAGCGTGTAGAAACCCGAGTGATTCGTAATGGTGGTGGAGCGGGCTCCGGTGTCGACATGAGTTGCCGTGACGGACGCACTCACGATGACCGCACCCTGCGGATCGACGACGGTGCCCGTGATGGAGGCATCCGTCGTCTGAGCAGGCACACTCAGGACGGCAACGAGCAGCAAGGCCAGAATCCGCATAGATTTCCCTCCCGAGGAGTCTATCGCGACCGGCCGAGGCAGCGCAATCAGCGCCAGCCGTATGCGGACATCATGATCTGAAACAACTGCGTATTCGGCATGAATCCACGGACCAGTTCGGCGCCCGGGCCTTTGGCCGCCACCAGAACTTCTTCTCCGGTATGGGAGTTGTTCATACGAATGGCGGGGATTCGCAGCCCCTGCTTGCGCACCTCGGGCGTTTGCGCTTCCCACTCTTCGAGGCCGGTGGTGATGGGCTGATCCGGGCCGCCGCCGGCCACGCGGAAATCAAAGGAGTGGTCGGCCGTGAAGAGAAGCAGGGTCTCTTCGGGGTTGGTCAGCTCCGAGATTTCGCGAATGAGCTTGTCGAATTCCAGCAGACGCGTGATGCCGGCCTTTGGCTGGTCTGTGTGCGCGTCCGATTCGATCATCAGGAAGAAGCCCTTCGGGTTCTTCGACAGCTTCTGAATGGCGATGCGCGCCGCGGCCCGCAGGTCGATTCCCGAGTCGTAAACTGCGATGGCCCGGTTTTCAGAAGCCGGCACATCCTCCAGCCTGGAGTAGACGGTACGGCCGGCTCCTTTGGCCAGCGCGTCCAGATCCACATTCACTTTTCCCGCCAGGTCCCAGATGCGCTTGCGACCGTTGCCGAACACCACGTCGACGCCATCACCGAACTTCGGATCGAAGAGCTGGGCGAAGATCTGCCCCCAGTTGCCACGCTCATTCTGATGGGCGTAACAGGCGGCGGGCGTGGCATCTGCGATGCTGACGTTGCTCATGACCCCGGTGGAGAGGCCATGCTCCTCGGCATACTCGAGGATGGTCTTGAGAGGCTTACCGTCAGCTTCGCCGCGCTTGCCGTCCGCCGACTGGCTGATGACGCCGTTGGCGGTCTTTTGGCCGGTAACGATGGCGGTCATGCCGGCAGCCGAATCGGTAACCCATTTGCCGACAGGCGAGGTGTCCGACAGGCCGATGTGGTCCCAGCTCTGGATGAACAGCTTCTGCGGAGCGTTGTAGCCGAGAATGCTGGCCGCATTCACCACAGGGATTCCGCCGGCGTCGGCCAGCAGGAGGATCACGTTCTTCGCCCGGCGGGGCGTGGTTGGGGAATTCGCCGGCTGAGCCCAGACGAGGGACGTGGCGAGACACACTGCGAGCGCGATTCGAGGAAACATGGGGTTCCCCTACAGTGTAAATGGTCAGGCACTGACTGGCGAAGAGCCAGCCCAGCGCATGACGACGCGGCCCAGTTCTACACGGTCAATCGGTTTGGCGACGAAATCGTCCATACCGGCTATTCGGCACTGCTCCCGTTCGCTGCTGAGCACGTTGGCTGTCAGGGCCACGATGGGCGTGTGACCCAGAGCCATGGTTCCTTCGTGTATGCGGATGCGGCGCGTGGCCTCCAGACCATCCATGTCGGGCATCTGAAGATCCATAAGAATGAGGTCGTAGCGCGACTGAACAAAGGCGTCGAGTGCCTCGGTTCCGCTGCCTGCCAGTTCCACTTCCAGTCCGAGTTTGATGAGCAGAACGCGCGCCAAATGGGCGTTCACGACGTTGTCTTCGGCCAGGAGAACGCGCTTGCCGGTGAGGACAGGGCTGGACTGAACATGGGGCTCGGTGTCCGGCTTTGGCGGAAGCAGTGCGGTGAGGCGGTAAAGCAGTTGTGAGAGCCTGACGGGTGTGTAGATCCGTACCGTTTCTGCGACGGACTTGCGGTTGACGCTGACGTAGGAGCGGCCCGTCATGGTGTGTTCGACAAAGAGCAGCGTGGACTCCGGCGCTTTGGCGATGGCCACAGGCGCAGTCTCAAAGGCAGTGGCCACCATGCCAAGGGTGCGCAGCCGGTTCAGCAGGAGCCGCCGGGTTGGCGGTGTGGCAACAACCGCCGCGGTGAGGCCGTCGAACTGCGATGTCTTCGATACGGCCGGGTCGCACGGTTCGAGTGGGAGCTCAAACCAGAAGACACTGCCCTGCTCCGGCACGCTTTCAAAACCGATGAATCCGCCCATCAGTTCCACCAGACGCCGCGCAATGGCGAGCCCAAGACCCGTTCCGCCATAACGCCGGCTCATGGACGCGTCGCCCTGCCGGAACACCTCAAACAGACGGGATTGCGCGTCAAACGGTACGCCTATGCCTGTATCTTCCACTTCGAACCGGGTTCGCATCTTCTCCCGAACCGTCCGGACGCGGATCTCCACACTCCCGGACTCGGTGAACTTGACCGCGTTTGACAACAGGTTAAGGAGCACCTGGCGGAACCGGCCGGCATCTCCTTTTACCCACGGATGCAGTTGCTCTTCGATGTCGATGGAGATGACGAGCGACTTCCGGTGGGCCTGTTCCTCCACCAGTTCCACCACCTGATCGATGACGTTCAGCAGTGGGAACGGTGCCTGTTCGGTCTCCATACGCCCGGCTTCGGCTTTGCTGAGGTCGAGGATATCGTTGATGATCGACAGCAGCGTGGATCCCGCGTTGCGCACCATCTCGTTGTATTCGCGCTGCAGATCCGTGAGGCCGGTATCGGCGAGCAGGTCCGAAGCGCCGAGGACTGCATTCATCGGGGTGCGGATCTCATGGCTCATGGCGGCCAGAAACTCGCCCTTCACGCGACTTGCGGCTTCGGCTTCTCCAGCCAGTGCCTCCACTCGCTGCAGGGCGGTGCGCAACTCCTCGTTCAGCGCCGAAAGCCGGTCATTCGCCGCAGCTGTTTCCTCGCGCGACAGGATCAGCGCCTCCTTTTCGAGCCGGCGCACGGTCATATCGCGAAAGACGACGGTCCGGCCAGCGATGCGGCCGCTCCCGAGGCGGAGGGGAGAAATGGTGAGGTCGAAGTAGCGGGTGCCGCCAGGTTTCTCCACCCAGACATCGGTAGAGGACGGCGAATCGAACATGCCCAGCTGTTGCGGTCCGTGCGCCGTCAGAACCTCGACTTTGGGCATGCGGCCGATGAGTGCGCCTTCGAGGCGGAACAGGTTGGTTGCCGCGGGATTCGCGTCGAGAACGCGGCCCTCCGGGTCGAGGATGATGACGCCGTCGCTCATCTGCTGGATGACCGAATCATGGGCGATGGGGACGACGTCGAACAGCTGATACCGGAAAATGCCGATGGTCAGGAGCACGCAGCTGACCGAGAACGCCGCTGAGGTGAGGTCGAGGCCGGGAGCCGGTCCAACCCGCAGCATGTACGTCAAATTGGCGAACCACGGGATGACGATGGCGAGCACCACCAGAATCGCCTGGCGGCGGTGAATTTGAGTGGACCGGAAGATGGTCTGGATCAGCAGACCGGCCGCGAACACATTCAGGATGTACTGCCAGGCGAGGTGGATTGGGAACCATTTGCCGTAGGTGACGCGCATGTAGACGATGCCGCCGATGCGCTCCGAACCGAACTGGCTCCAGATCAGCCCGTGGTACTCATTTGAGAACGCGAGAACCACAGTCACAGCGGGCACCGCAAGCAGGACGGCCACTCGCGGGGGAGTCAGAATGTGCAGGCGCTGGCGGTAGTCGAGGGCGACCACCAGCAGGCCGAACCCACTCAGGACAGTGGGGATATAGCCGAGTTGCGTAAACACGTACTCGTGGCCCGGGAACAGATGCAGACAGCCGTCTATGAAGCTCCAGAAAGCGGTAAATCCAAGAATTCCGGCACACCCGCGGGCTCCAGGCGCAGGGATGCGGCTCGCGATCCTGCCAGCCAGAATAGTCAGGGCAAGTGCCGACACGAGTAGCGCGGCGGCAAACAGGCCTGGTGCAATCTGAATCAAACTGAACCTTACCTTTTATATCGGCGCAAGTGCCGCGAATGTGAGTAAAACTTAGCGTACACCGTATCGACAATGGTAAGCGGTTAAGGGTTGGGATCCCCCGGGCGACGTATCAACTTCGTTACGTACGTGTCGCCCGGCAGTCCGGCCCCGGTTGCCCGGTCCCGCAGACTGTCCGCGGCGTTGCGGCCGAGCCCGGTTCCCACCACCACGAAATACCGCTCGGATTCTCCCTTTGGAAACACGGTGCACTGGCACTCGCGCCAGGTGTCTTTGAGGGAGTCCGCCCGTTTTTCCGCCTGATCCAGGGAATTTAGCGTGGCTGCTACCACGGACCAGTCCTTTGAGGTGTCGGTTGAGGCAGCGTGGACGGATGTGGGCTGGGGCGGCTGTTGTGGTGCTGGTTCAGGGGCTCGGCGGGCGCGGGTGACTACTTCCACGGACTCGGCCACGGGGCTCGGACGGTCATCGGGGCCGCCTGTTTGGGCCGACTCGGGAGTAGGGGCCCGGTGTGGAGTCGCCACCCAAATCCCGGCGAAAATGGCTACGGCACTGGCCAGCAGGACGACAAGCAGGGCTGAGTTCTTCCGGGTCAGGGTCACCATGGAGTGTAGACGCTGGCGAGGCCTGGTTCGGGACAGAAAAGATGGTCAGGGGTGGGCGACTGGCAGCCGGAATGCCGCCATTTCCTGGCCATTGCGGACCAGCAGAACGTTTCCGGCGAGCGCGGGGTGGTTCCAGGTTTTGCCCTCGATCGCGGGGAAGCGCGCGAGTTCGCGGAACTGGTCTGCGGCGGCGCTCACCAGCGCGAGTTCGCCTTCTTCGGAGAGCACCAGCAGCAGGTTCTGGTCAGGGAACAGGACCATCTGGCCGTTGCCGTAGCGCCCGCCCTTCCACTTGCGCTGACCGTCCTTCAGGTCGATGCACGCCAGAATGCTGCCGTCGAAACCGAACGCGTGGCCGTTGTGCACCACGTAGTCGTTGAAATAGGGTTTCAGGCTTCGGGTGGTCCAGCGCTCTTTGACGGTCCAGCCGGCAGGACCGAGCTCGGGGGCCAGCCGCCGCATTCCGACTCCGCCCGACATATCGACGCCGCTGATGAGTAACTCGCCGTCACTGGTGAGGGCGGGCTGCACGATCGGGGTTCCCCCTGCGTTCCATTCGTGATTCCACAGCACTGTGCCATCGGCCGGGGCGAGGCTGACCGCCCCCGATCCGTTGAGCAGAACGACTTGCGGGACTCCGGCGATGGTCAGCAGCTGGGGCGAACTGTAGCCACCACCCCCGGTGGGGCCGACCCACCGGGGAACGCCGGTCGCTATGTCGTAGCCCACCATTCGCCCGGAGGCTGCGACGATGACCACGTCGCCGACCACCAGGGGCGAACTGGAGAAGCCCCAGCCGGGCACCTTGCGTTCGGCGTCGGTTCCGGCGTTTCGAGACCAGATGGCTTTTCCGGTAGTGGCGTCGAGCGCGTTCACGATACCCGTCGCTCCAAACGTGTAGAGGCGGCCGTTGCTGAGGGTCGGGGTGCCACGGGGGCCAGCTCCGGCGTTCGATTCCCAGAAGCGGGCGGCGTCGCGGTGGGTCCAGACAGGCTTGCCGGTGGTGGCGTTATAGCAGGCCACGATCTCCTCTTCACCGCGTTGCTCCTGGGTGTAGACCAGCTCACCGTTGACGGCGAAGGA
>Ga0163150_10003142_pt1 | contig 23823 bp, 28 predicted proteins | sample OliLakLV19P2IB_FD_148628 | JGI IMG/M metagenome (GOLD analysis project Ga0163150, IMG submission 148628) | Freshwater microbial mat bacterial communities from Lake Vanda, McMurdo Dry Valleys, Antarctica - Oligotrophic Lake LV.19.P2.IB | ecosystem: Environmental > Aquatic > Freshwater > Lake >...
GACCAGCTTAACGAGCTAACAGAAGAATTAAAGATACCGCTATTGATTGTTATATAATCTATTTATGGGAAAAAGACCTCCTGGTAAATTCTCTGTACCTAAGGTTGATAATTTAACTCCTAACTCCGTACCAGAGAATGCCTATCCTCCTCTTAAGAGGTTAGCTCCTCACCAGCAAGAGGCTATGTTTGGCTCTAATCAGAGATTTAAGGTTCTTGTGTGGCATAGGCGCGCCAGGAAGACCACCACCGCTTTGTATGAACTTACTAGACAGGCGTTACTTAGGGTGGGTGTGTATTGGTATGTCAATCCTACTTTTGGTGGGGCTAAGGACGCGGTGTGGCGAGACCCAACCATGTTGTTTTCAATTATTCCCAAGGATTTTATTAGGAAGACTAATGAATCTGAAATGGTGGTTTATTTGAATAATGGGAGTTTAATTCAGCTTAAATCCGCAGATGATCCTGATACTCTCAGAGGAGCTAATCCTATGGGGGTAGTTTTCGATGAGTACGCCACCATGAAGGCGGAGACTTGGGAAGTTGTTGAACCTATTTTGCGGGCAAATAACGGCTGGGCGTGGTTTATCGGGACTCCTAAAGGCAAGAATCATTTGTATGATTTCTATTTAAGGGGATTGACGGGCCACAGGGAATGGGGGAGCTGGTTACTGAAGGCTTCTTCTTCTGGAATTATCCCCGATTCTCAATTATCCGAGTCTCAGAAAACCATGTCAGAGGATCTCTATGGACAAGAGTGGGAATGTAATTGGCTAGAGGGTCAGGGTCAGGTGTTTAGGGGGGTGAGAGATATCGCCACCGCTGAACCTAAACCCCCACTAGACGGACACACGTACGTCATGGGAGTAGATTTAGCTAAAGTTCAGGATTGGACAGTGATTACTGTTTATGACCGAGGTAATAACTGTCAGGTCTATCAGGATAGATTTCAAAGTTTGGAATGGCCACAGCAGAAGATGCGGGTTAAACAGGTTTCCGATTATTATAAGTATGCTGTCGTCTATTTGGACGCTACGGGCCTTGGAGATCCTATTTCTGACGATTTACAGAGTGAAGGTGTCCCCGTGGAGCCTTTTAGATTCACCCAGGAGTCAAAAAGAGAGTTAGTGGACAAACTGCGAATGTATATTAACCAGAAAACCATCAGAATTCTGAATATTGAGGATAGTTTGTTTGAATTTGATAATTTTTCTTACAAGATCGGTTTTACGGGTAAAATTACCTACAGTGCTCCCAGTGGCTACCACGACGACATTGTTATGTCTCATGGACTGAGTGTGTTATCATTATTACCAGTTATTCCACCGGTCAGGCCAATAAAAAATAACCCTATCCGGCAGGAATATGCAAAACAAAAGAGAGCTTATGAACGAAATGACGGATGGGAATCAAACGAAGAAATTTAGTCACGGTCAGCTCTGGGTAGCCCTCAGAGATGTCGAAGACTTAATGGATCGCTGCTTAGCACCAGCCTTTGTCATGGGAGATATTGCCAGATGTGTAGTCTACGACCTCCCCCTCGAAGATACAGCAGTGTGTATGGGACTCAGGAAGCAAGAATTGGCCCAATCTACACTGGAGATGATTAAAACCCTCAGACCTCAAGCCCTTGTGGACGACTCCTCGATTAGGTATACTGTAAACGAAGTCCCGATCATCATTAAGATCGTAAAAAGAAACTACGCCTTCTTCAAGAATCTGAGTGAGAAATCGTACTTAGCAGGGGACTACAAGTACGCCAACCCTTTTGAGAACTATTATTTGGCGCGACATATAATTGTATGACCGAAATTATATTGGGGCTACTTGTATTAGGACAATCTGTTCTAATTGCTCTTGTTCTTAAACAAAGTAAGGATGAACGCTCCAAGTTGGTAAACGCAGTAATCGCCAAGGATGCCCAAGAATTAGCCATCCTCGAAACAGTAGACAAGATTAAGCCCGTAGAAGAACCCAAGATGCCTTCGGATTGGGTGGCTGAGAGTGAATTAAGTGACGAAGAGTTCGAAAATAGAATCTTGAAAGGACAATAATGGCCGACTTAACAGATTTATCCACCAACTTAGTCTTAACTAGAGATATTGGTCAGGTAGTAGAAGAATTGATCCACACCGCTGAAGACTCCCGTAAAACTCACGAGCGCAGATGGTATGACAACAATTTTTTTGATGACGGTCACCACTCCAGACATATCAGTAGGACTACGAATAAAATCGTCGACCAATCAGAACGGACTAGTCTCTACGCTCCGCAACGGTCTATCCCCAAGGCCTCACGCCAGATTCGGGGAGTAGCCAACTTACTGATTTCTCAGGTTCCTACCCCCGTAGTCTATCCAAAGAGAGTTAGGCCGGGTCAATTCCCCCCTACCCCCCAGCAAGACCCCAGAACTGGCCAAATGGTCATGATACCCAATCCAGGCCTACAAGAAGCCGAAAAACAGGCTGTCGATGATGCCAAAAAATGTGGCTGGTGGTTACATAATGAATTCGAGGAACAGGGGATAATTGAGAAACTGGGCCAGATGGCAATTTTGACGGGTAAGCATTCCGTATCTTTCATGCAAATCTGGCCTGATCCTGTGGAAGAAAAAATCAGAACCCAAGTCTATGATTCCTTCGACATCTATCTTATGGGTAACTTGAATGAAATATATGATTCGCCTTTCGTCATCAAGACTGCAGCCCAGCTTATCAGTGAAATCCAAGCCAATGAGGACTTTGACCAAGACCAGGTAAAGAAACTGACCGCCGACAACAAACAGGCCTCAAGTGAAATAAAAGAAGCCTACATGAAGGCCAATTTCGGTGGACAAATGTCACGGAATCGAGTTCCTACGGTTGTGCTTAAAGAAGCCTATATCAAAGAATACTTAAACAATGACAACATCTACCGCATCAGCCAACAAGAGGATGGGGCGGAGATTCTCCAAGGCAAGAAAAAGGGTGACAAAGTAATTAGACAGGTGTTCGCCGCTGGTGGGATATGGTTGAGAGACACCTATCTTAACTTACCAGATTACCCCTTTGTAGAATTCCGCATGGAACCAGGTCCGATCTACCAAGTACCCCTAATTGAAAGATTTATCCCTGCTAATAGATCGCTCGATCTGATCGTATCTAGGTTGGAGAGAATCACCAATACCATGATCGCGGGTATCTGGATGAAGCGTCAGGGAGAGCAATTTGAAATAAATAACAGTTCTGGGGCACAAATAGTCGAATATTCCGGTACGAAGCCTGAACAAGCCCAAATGGCCCCTATCCCTTCATATCCATTCGCCCTAATCAATCTCTTAGAATCCTTTATCGAAGAACAGGGTGTAACTACTAGCACACTAGGTAAATTACCACCTGGTGTACACGCTAATTCAGCCATAGAAAGCCTAAAAGAGAGTGAATATGCTCAACTAATAATTTCGACCCGAAGATTGAGACAAACAGTGAAGAGAATCGCTGAAAAGATGTTAGATATCGCCGATAACCACTTCGTAAAAGCTCACGAAGAAACCTATCAGGATAAAGGCGTAACTCAAAACTTTGATGTCATGGGAGCTGGTGCGGCCCAGAAACTCCAAGGTCTGGGAATGAAAATTCCTGAAGGAGTTGTTCTTGTCAATAAAAACGCCAAGGTAAATATCGAGGTTGAAGCTGGGATAGCCTACACCAAGGAAGGACAGAAGTCCTCTATGTTAAATCTCATTGACAGAATGATTACCTTTGCCCAAATGGGATATCTGCCCCCCGAATCAGTCAAAGTAGTCATTCAGAAGTTCTTAGAGGTCTATCAGTTTGGATCTACAGGTGAATTCATGGAAGCCATAAATGGTACTGAAGGCAACCTCGCTGATTCTCAGATCCAAGCCATTAAAGTGGCCGTGATGGAGGTTATGAAAGACCTGATAACTAACAAGATCTTACCTGACGAGGAAATGCGGATAAATGAGAACAAGGTGGCAGCGGCAGAAGTCCTTAAAGAATCTGGAGTAGCCGACAACATTAAGGCCCTACAAGAAGTCCCAGACAACCCTGAGCTCGCACCTATTCCATATAAGGATGCGCCGCCAGATATACGTCGCCAAATGGAAGCTAACGCAGGGCTAGTTCCATCAACAGAGCAAAGTCCCGCTGAGGTAGATCAGACCATCAAGGCCACAGAAGTCGCAATTAAGGCGAGACAGATCAAGGCGCAAGCGGCGAGGAGTAACAATGGTTAAGTTAGATCTAACACTATTATTCGACCCAACTGATTCATGGCAACATTTATATCAGTTCGATAAGGATTTTAGTGAGTTTCTTAGAACCAAAGGCCTACAATCTGAATTAGTCAAAACCATTGAAGGGGGAAAGAGTGAGAGATTGTACTTGGTTAAGAAGGCTCCAAGCTCCTTGGGGGCGGTAGTCGAAGGCGGAAAACCTCAGGTCGGACCACAAAAGATATTAGACGACATGCGCAATAAACCAGTAAGCCCTCAAGAAGCCAGATTCAAAAAGGGAGTCTTTGTTAAGGGCCGAGGTTTGATAAAAAGATAATATGTCTGCATTTGGCGCTCATTTTGACGAAAACCAAAACCCCTCACTTACGGGGGTAGTTGGTACCCAGGGAACTGCTGACACAAAAGGTACCGCCCAGGTAATTCCCATTGGAGCCAATCCTGCCACGGGAGCCATGTATGTTCAAGACTTATCAGGCCTAACCCTAAATACAGGAACCATTACTACAATCATTGCTGGAACCCAAAATACCCTGGGGACAGTGGGAACCATCCCTGGAGTAGGAATTGTAACCAGAATTGGTAATATCGGAACTATAGAGTCAGGAACAATTACAACTACCCTAGCTCTAAATACAGGGACTATTACAACCATCGTAGCAGGTACCCAACAAACCTTGGGTACGGTCGGGGTAGTAAACAATATCGTTACTGGAACCATCGCTAGTTCAGGAACAACCACTGGAGTCGGAGTTGTTTCTAATCTAACCAATGGGTCAATAAATATATTGACTGGTACTCTCCAAAGTTCTGGTACTACTACGGGAGTTGGGGTTGTCTCAAACTTAACCAATGGAAGCATAAACATACTGACAGGCACCTTGCAGTCTTCGGGAACTACGATTGGTGTAGGAGTGGTGTCTGTCCTCACCTTGGGAACGGTAAAGATAAACGCTACTCCATCGGGAAGTACGTTATTGTCTGCTCATACTCTGGGAACGGCTGGGGCAGCCTTCTGGGGTACTTTAGTGGCTCCCGTAGGGGCAGGGACAATTCTTTATCTAGCTGGACTTTCGGTTGTCTGTCACACGGGAACGGTGGATTGTGGTATCTCGAATAATGTAGCAGGCTCTACGGGGGCAGGAGTATATGCCAGAGGGTTCTTCCCTGCCGGCGGAGGTATTGCCCGTGACTTTAATCCAGTAATTGCTACTCCCGCAAATGGTACTTTGGCTTATTTCTTAAACGGAGCTGGAACCGCAAGTTTTACGGTTAATTATTGGGTGAGTCCATAAACATATGTCTAACATAGCGATATTTAAAACAGGAATAACACAGCAAAAAATAGCAGATATGTATAGAGTTTCGCAAGTAAATATTGGTAGAATACTTTCAGGCCGTCTATGGCTTGAGATTTAACCTATGGCTAGCACAACAAACAGATATTTATCATACCCAGCAGCAGCAGCAGGTATTTCAAGGGCTTCATCAGGTGGTGTAGCTTGGTCTTATAGTGCTTATACAGAAGTCGTACCTGTAACAACGATTGTATCGACTTTTTACTTAGCTGGTATTACTTGGGCTTGGCACACACCAGTTGCTGCAGCCGATACAACGTATGAGTGGATTATTGAAATTGCAACGGGGGCAGTCTCGGCTGAAGTTTTAATCGCACAAATTCCTTGCAGTGTTCGTGGAGATACTTTAGTTGGATATGTTCCGTCTAATATGGTCATTCTTCCTGAACCAAAATTGGTTGCGGCTGATACAAGGCTTTCTGTCAGGGTAGCGTACTCGTTGGCAACTACAAGCAACACGCTAACTGGAATCAAGATTTTGTACCAGATGGCGTAGTTAAAATACTATGGCCGCAAATCAAATCTTATCGCTTCCAGCAGCAGCAACAGGACTCGCACCAGACTCATCGGCTACTGCGTGGACTTACGGGACTGCTGTTACAGCCTCCGCCTCTCTTGGTGTTGGAATAAACATTATCGGGCTTCAATTCCAAGTAACTAATATTCCCACAGTAGATGCTACTCAGGAAATACTTTTTGATATTACCATTGGTGGTACAACAAAAGTTCAAATTCCATACACTCAAAGGTCAGATACAGCAGTTGGTTACTATCAAGCCCCTTCCCAAACAATATTTCTTCCTGAACCTTACAGTGTTCCTGGTGGCTCCGCAGTGGCTGTAAAAGTAACAGATAGTCTTTCCTCGGCTATAACCTATAACGGTGTCAAGATTTTATATCAGGAAAAGACACCTCCTGCAGTAGCTCTTAATACCCCAGCAGATGTAGCAACAGGAGTTTCTACTACCCCAGACCTACTCTTTACAGGAACAGATGCAGAGAGTGACGAGATTGAATATAACGTACAGGTAGATACGGTGAATACATTTGATAGTCAAGTTGGTGCAGGTAATGTTTATGTTATGACATGGGGTGCTGGTGGCGGTGCTCAAGGTAGTAATAATACTACCCTGACTCAGGGTCGTGGCGGCGGCGGCGGTGCGTTTGCTGGCAAGACTGTTTCTGCTAGTAATGCAACTGGTTATTCTATTGCTGTTGGTGCTGGTGGTGCTGGTGGTGCTGCTGGAAACCCTCCAGGTGGAGGGGTTAATGGAGGCGACTCTACATTTGCCACAACTACCGTAGTTGCAAAAGGCGGAAATTCTGGAGGGAACTCAGGGACAGGTGGTTTGGCTACGGCTTCAACAGGAGATGATAAGTATAATGGAGGAACGGGTGCGGCTGGTAGTAGTAGCCAAGCTGGTGGGGGTGGAGGAGGAAGTGGAGGATCTACAGCTGCAGGGTCTAATGGCTCAGGTGCGACTGGTGGTGCAGGTGGTACTCCTGATGGGGGTGCTGGTGGTAATTCTTCTGGTACTACTGGTCAAGTTGGTACTGTCCCAGGAGGTGGTGGCGGTGCTGGAGATTGGCAAAACTCAGGCAGTGCAGGGGCTGACGGAAAAGTTGTCATACGAGCATTATTGGGAGTTGTTACAAGTGCAACAGGAGGAACTAAGACCTCAGATGGTACTTATGATTATTGGACCTTTACTGCTGGTGGCACATGGACTCCTACAATTGGGACCCCGTTACTCTCCAAACTCTCCGTTACACCAGACGCTACTTTTACAGGTACGGGCGACCCTCATCCCTGGCCATCAGGAAATCAGGTAACGTATACAGTCCAAGCAGGGAATATTCTTACCGCTTCTACAGTTTATTACTGGAGAGTAAGAGGAACAGACCCCTTGGGAAGTAATACTTACGGTGCTTGGGCTACTACAAGAAGTTTTACAACGGCGGCGGCAGGGTCCTCTTCGAATATTGTTGGTTATAAAACTCTCTTGGGGGCAGGGTTTTGACTTTCGTGATATACTACTTATAGTACACAAATAGGTGTGCCACGCAGGACGAATAGAGGGTCAAGCAAATAGCTTGGCCCTTTTTTATTTGTCCAAGCGACTTACAACACTCACAAGAGTGAATGAAGAAAGGATGTGATTAAAACATGGCAGACAACGTTAATTTTTTCCAGGAGGAAACAAAAGTGGAAGATACCGCCATAGAACCAATAGTTGAAGACAAAATCAAAGTCGGGGAGACTGAATACAGTCAGGCCGAATTAGATAAGTTAGTCAACCTAGGCAAGATCGGAGCTGAGGCCGAGGAAAAGTACAAGACCAAAATAGACAGAGTGTGGCCGGAGTACACCAAGGCTACCCAGAAGATTCAAGACCTAGAAACCAGACTAGCAGAACGGGAACAGGCCAAAACCGAGCAGAAAGTGGCCACAAACCAGCCCCTCGATCCTGAAGAAACCAAACAAATAGCCCGTAAACAGGGACGGGAGCTAGGAATCATGTTTCAAGAGGACTTTGATAACCTCTATGTTCAACGTAGAAGTGCAGAAAAGCTCCTAGAAGACACGAACTCAGTAGTAACTGATTCGAAGGCCCTAGGTAAACCTCAGACAACCGTGGAGGCCTTATTGACTCACATGCAAGAGACGGGAATTAAAAACCCCGCCCTGGCATACAAGAGTATGTATGAGCCGGAACTAGATAAGTGGAAAGAAGAGCAAACCAAGAAAGCTCGACCATCAGGACTCACCACCATCGACAGTTCCACCGCCGGAGCAAAAGAACCCAAACCCATTGTATTCAGGGGCATGAAACAAGATGAACTCGGCAGGTTAGTATCCGAAGCATTAACCGGTTCATAGTATGAACCCACGTTTGTCCTTAGCCCTATTTATACCCATAAGTGGGGCTAAAACGTGGAAAGAAAGGAGTGTGAAATATTAAAAATATATGGGAGTAATTTTATCGGATTTTAGTTCTGCTCTACACAATATCCTTTTGCCGTATATCCGTGATAATTTTCCAAAACAGACGATCCTTTTGGATCAAATGAAGAGAAATAGTGGTGTGACGTTCTTAAACAACAACTTCTACGCCCCTATGCGCTCAACTCGTCATGGCGGAGTCACAAACTTAGCCAACGATGGGAATTCAACTGTTTCTGGAACTGCCGGATTGGCTCAAGCTTCGGTCGGAGTTAAGACAATGACTGGTGCGTTCGATATCTCTAAGTTAGCTATCGATGCGACCAAATCCTCGAAGAGTGCAGTGGAAAATGCACTGACTTTTCAGGCAACATCTTTGGCTTCTGACTTCTCACGTTCAGCAAACAGACAACTTTATGGTGACGGTTCAGGTATCGTTTGTCAGGTTCTCGCTTCAGGTGGTTCAGTAGGTGTCGGCACAATCGGTGTCATGCCTCGTGATTCCAACTTGGACGATGGCCGTTCAATCGACAACTATGGTACTGTCAACGGAGATCTCTCTCCGACCAAATATCTAGCTCCAGGAATGGTTATTGGGGTTGGAACAGCCGCAGCTGCAGTAGGTACTATCGTTTCAACAACGGGTACTTCTATTGTCGTTTCTGCCGCAATTGTTACCGCCGCCAATGACTCAATCGGTCTATTGGATGGTTCTGGGCAAGGTTTTGGTACTATGGAGTTCGGTGGTATCCGTCAGGCTCTTTCTTCCTCAACCGGTACCTCAACGTACGCAGGTGTGGCAAGATCGACAGTCGGATGGGCACCCGCTTTTGGTTCAGTTTCCGAAGCACTTACGCTTTCCAGAATGGAGAGTTCGTATCTAACTGCTAGGGAATTTGGTCAAATGGGTGACCAATACGCTATTTTCGTCAACAAAACTCTTTACAAGAAATACGGCGACTTACTGACTTCTTTACGAAGAACAGTTAATGAGACCGATCTCTTGGGAGGTTGGACGGGATTAGAGTTTGCTGCAGGTGCAGGCAGGGTCGGTGTATTCTTAGACTATGACGTTCCAGATGGGGAAGTTCTAATTATCAATTTAGATAGTTGGACACTGACTCAAGTGGATGATCTAACTTGGTTGGAAGATCCAAACAGCAACGCGATGCTTCGCTTAGCTAACAAGATTTCCTATCAGGCAACGATGGTATGGTTCGCAAACGTAATTTGTTTGGCACCAGCCTCCAATGGTCGGGAAGTACAAAAACTAGGATGACCTAAACGGGTTTTGGTCGTAGCTTTTGACCGTACTAGTTATAATAAAAGCTACGAATGGACGAGACAGGCGCTCAGTGAGTTCAAGTCTCACCTCGTCCTCATGGTAAACAAAAAGTTTACAGCCAAGGATGACCAAAAATTCTTCTTAGAGGGAGGAGATCCTGGCTTTTCTCCCGCCCGCAACAAGGCCGTCATCGCCGCAACCATGATTAAATATGAGGCCATGCGCAAGAAAAAGGCAGAAATATTTAAAGAGGGACTAGGTGAGCGTAATGAGGCCTTAGGGTCGTGGGTCACCTCAATGAGGGGCAGCAACAAACCTATTGATAAGTACCTAGGCCGAAAGTGGATGACCCACTTAAGGGGTAAACAAATTGCAGCTGAATTACAAGACAGATTAGATATGTTTCGAAGGATCAATCCCAACATCATCGTATAATATTATGAATGAGAAGAAATATACCAAAATATGGAATAAGCCCGAAACGGATGTCATTTCGGCACTACTGCGCCGTCTTGGGCTTAAATCCCATTCAAAGAGTAAAGCTAGCAAAATACTTTCAAAATCGAAAGGACGTGAGCAAAAATAGAGGGTCGTTAGAAAAACCCTCTCAATAAATATATGGGTATTGGATTAAAAAATAGATTTCCAGAAATGGCCTTTAGTGGCTACAAAGTCACCCCAGAGGAAAATGATCGGTATGAGGTGTATAGCATCACCAATCCGACAACTTCACCTACTTGGGTAGGGACATTTCCAGTGGCCGGTACGGCCGCAACTGGTACACTCGTGTTCGTTAATGCCATTGCAGGCTATCCTCGCAACGTAGAGTTTGCTCTTGCAGGAACCGGAGCAGGTATGGCCGGAACTTTGACTCTTTATGGAACTAACCAATTTGGTGGTTCTATAAATGAAGTCTTCGGGTTCACGGCAGTCAACAACGGAGGAACCGTGGTGGGTACTAGAGTATTTGCTCACTTCTCAGCAGGTACATTGAACTTCGGTACAGCCGTGGGCAATGGAACCGCTAGAGTCGGGGTTGGTACTACGGGTACAACTTGTATCTTTGGTCTTCCCGCTAAAATTGGCGGAACCACAGATGTCAAATTAATGAGCTCAAGTGCAAACCATCTTCCTGTCACCATTGGTGGTGGTACGATTGCCGCTTTTGTTGATTCAGTTCAACACGCAATCAAGGCTCCAGTTAGTCCGGCTGGAACCGCCTTCAGTCTTAGTGTTTGGTACAAACCAACCTACGATGCTAATCGGCCGACCGAAACCGCAACTCAAATGGCCAACATGGGTCAAAGAGTCTAGGTGGTATAATATCTACAAAAGCCCCGTCTAGCTTGACGGGGCAGAGTAGATATATGAAGCAAGTCACATATTATTGGAACGGAGAATTGGAAAACTCATACTTCGGGCATATCTTCTCAGAAATATACAAGGAAAAAATATACGAACCTATTTTGGGTGGTAAATCAAACCTAACTATAATTGACCTGGGGGCTAATGTGGGCATAACTGCTAACTATTTTTCGGATTTCGGTAAGGTTTATGCCATTGAACCCGCACAGGAACACTATGAAGCCCTAACCTCAATGATACTGGCGAACAAATTGGAGGGGAAGATCATTCCCTTAAAGGTGGCTATTTACATGGATGATGGAGAATTTCCCCTTGGCCACAATGAAAACCGCACCATGTACTCTCTGCACACGGCTGTCTGGGATCCTAAGCTGGGGACAGAAAAAGTCAGAGCAATCAACTTCAAGACTCTGTTTGAAGAAAACAAGATTGACCACGTGGACTTTATGAAATTTGACGTAGAAGGTTCGGAACAAGAAATAGTGGGTGGGACAGCCTTTGGTGAGGTGGCCGACAAAATCGATGCTATTGTAATTGAAAGTCATCAGTGGAGTGGTCGCCATCCCCACCAGCTGATTGAAGGCCTAAAGAACAGGGGATTCACTGTCGAACCGATTAAGGCTGATGCCACCATTCTTTATGCCCACCGATGAACAGAATACTAGATCTCTATTCGGAAATATTAGCACACCATAAAGCAGGAGCTAGATTCGTAGACGAAGTTTTTTATGATGATATTTATGGAGAGGTCTTTCCTAAATTAACCATCATTGACTTGGGTGCTTTCGAGGGGGAATTTTCTTTTAAGTGTTTGCCAATAGCCAAAAAGATATATGCAGTAGAACCAGAACCACGCCCGTTTGAAGAGATGGAGAAACTGGTAAAGGAATTTGAGTTAGAAGACAAAATATCTATATTCGAAATAGCCATCGGGGGCGAAAACGGCACCAGAAACATGACCTTTACAGGATACGGAGGAAATGCTTTCAGTGGGAATGAGCCAGGGCCAGTTGAAACTAAAACTCTAGCCACCTTTATGAAGGACAACGAGATCGACCATGTGGATATTCTGAAAATAGACGTGGAATCAGCCGAGGTAGAGATATTCAAAGCCAAGGATTTCATTTATGCCGCGAACAGAATAGACACAATAGTTGGAGAGGCCCATAATGGGGTAGATGAAATGAGTAAGTTATTAGAACCACATGGGTTTAACGTACGGCCTACCAAAAGCAGTAATGTGTTTATTGCAAAAAAATGAAAAAAATCTGTGCGTTTACAATTTCCGATGTTAGTAACGAACCATACTTGGATAAATTTGTTAAATCCCTACGCAAATTCCATACAGAGGATGAGGTGCCCTTAACAATTGTGAGTCAAAAATGGCTTGACACGATCAAAGACCCAGACAAGTTCTACCGCATGACTCCCATGATTGCCAGAGACTTACTGAAAGAATACGAAACGGTCATAAAATTCGATTGCGACCAAATCATTACCAGCAAATTAGACCACATTATTAACGATCCTCAAGTCTACGATGTGGGTACGGTCTACAACGACCTGCCTCTCCGGGTCTGGGACTGCCCCTTCTACTATAATTGTGGGCTAGTAGTAATGAAATCAAGAGAGTTCGTAGAACACTGGTGGAGGCTGTGTAAGACCCCACACTTCCAAGGTTATCAATTTAGAGAGCAAGATCTACTTTCACTACTTTGCTCCGACTACCACAACTACAAGGTCAAATGCTACGACGAAGACGGCCAGACCCTAAACGGTCTAGTGGCTAAACCAGGCTGGGCATCAGCTTATATGAAAGACGGTAGTATATATATGAAAACCCCAATGGGGGAACGTAAATTGACTGTGATACATTTTGCGGGAGGCTCAGACTCTCCAGACAAGGGTAATTATCGTATTCGCTTCGTTCCAGGGGTAGTTAGCTACATTGAAGGGCTAATAAAATGAAAAAGGACAGGCGACTAAGAATCATGTGGTCAAGTAATGCTGGTTGGACTAACTCCGGTTATGGTGTGTTTCAGCGGGATCTTCTCAAACGACTACACGAAGATGGTTGGCCAGTATCTCAAATAGCTTGGTGCGGACTAGAGGGAACCCCCATAACTCACGAAGGAATTTTGCACTATCCCAAAATGGGCAACCCTTTGGGCGACGATGCAATGGTCGCCCATGGCAGACATTGGAAGGCCGATGTGGTGATGCCGATGCAGGACATCTGGCCACTCAATCCACAACTTTTACAGCAAGTAAATCATCTAATTCCTTACGTCCCGATTGACCAAGAACCAGTCCCACCTGTGGTACTCGACAAACTCAGGTTTGCTTACAAGATCGTAACTTTCTCTAAATTTGGTCAGAAAGCCCTGGAAAAACATGGATTTACCTCGACCTTAATCCAAGAGGGCGTAGATACAAACATCTTCAAACCGATGGATAAAATGGAATGTCGGAAAGAGTTTAACCTTCCACAAGATAAGTTCATATTTGGCATGATCGGAGCCAACAAAGAGAACCCCCCACGTAAGGGCTGGCAAGAGGCGCTAGAAGCCTTCAAGCTATTCCACGACAAACACCCAGATTCAATATTCTTCTTTCAGACCAACCAACCCTCAGATGGAGGATTCCCCATTCAACAGTACGCCCACCACTTAGGACTAGACAACGCCATTATGTATTTAGATCCTTATATGGCCGTCTTCCACACGGGTAGTCCTGAGATATGTAAGTTAATGAATTGTTTTGACGTACTCCTACACCCCTCTTTAACTGAAGGGTTTGGTTTGGTAGCGGTAGAAGCCCAATCGTGCGGAACACCCGTGATAGTCAACAACTGCACCTCAATGCCAGAAAACGTCATTCCTGGAGTTACGGGCGAGATGTGTGAAACCGCCAGAAAACATCTTAGTCCAGCGATGGGTTTTGTGTATTTCGCAGATGTAAATTCTCTCTATGAGAAAATGGAGAAACTATACAAGGCTGATCGGGTAGTGATGGGCAAAGCTGCCCGACAGCATATCTTAGACAACTTCGATATCGACAAGATTTACCAAGAGAAGTGGATTCCATTCTATGAACAACTTCAAATAGAATTACTTGGTCCTGCCCCCATTGACAATTCCGAAATCAAATAATATACTCGAATGAGTAGATAAATTATATCTACCAACACGATAGAGGAGGCGCGAATAGCACCTCTTTTTCATTTTCATGGCACAACCAATAGCAGGATATAATTTCAAAGTGGTTTCGGGAGGTGTAGGGACAGTTGTGGTTTCTAATCAAGAGACTAACTTAGTTCGTATTTTAGTCCCCGGTACTTACATTGGCTCAATTACTTTTCACAATTCTTCCTCGGCCGCTGGAACTACAGCCACTTCGCCCGTATATACTCTTGGTCTTCCTACCACAAGTGTGCCTCAGTCGATCGAAGTCGGGGTATGGTGCGGCAAAGGTTTAACCTACGAAGCAACCGGAACAACTTTATGTACGGTCGTATGGGGTTAAACTATGGCCAAGAATTTCTTAGTCTTTGATGCCAAGCCGGGGAATAACTTAGTCTTGGACCCTAAGCCAAGCAACATCTTAGTCTTTGATGCCAAGCCGGGGAATAACTTAGTCTTGGACCCTAAGCCAAGCAACATCTTAGTCTTTGATGCCAAGCCAAATAATTTAACAGTGGGTAAAGAAACTGAACAGGTTTACTCTATTACCATTTCCCGTGGACAATCAATGGGACTACTCTTGGCCTTAACTTATCCAACGGCACAAACTTTTAATTCATCTTATGCACCCTAAATATGCCAGTAACAATTAATGAGGGCACACAAACTGTTGTAAACGCTACCGCGGTGGGGGGAACACAAACCCAGGTAATCAGATTAGATACGGGATCTGGAACAACCGCAGCAGAGTTTGGTGGCACAATTAATAGAGTCACTGATCTTTTAAAGGGAACTTTAACTAATCTGATTTCAGGAACTGTAGATACCATCGGCCTTATCAATGCTAATGCCTGGGGAACCGTAGTTAGTACCGGAACCAGCACCTTAGGAACAATCAAGCCTGCTGTGTCAGGATCGGTAATTTATCTCACGGACATCACCATTTCAGTAGGATCTGCTTCAAATGTAGTGATTGCTTCTGGAGGTACAGCATTTCCGATGCTAGGTACTTTATTTTTTAATGCTAATGGTGGATTGGTGGGAAATTATCGTAATCCATTACAAACTGTTTCTGGGAGTGCCCTAGTTTTCCAACAGTCAGCCGCCATTAGCCCACTTACTATTCAGGCTAATGGTTATGTTAAATAAATATGGCCGTTCTTAACGCATGGCAAAAAATAGACAGAGTTCTTACTGGACTTCCCTTTGGTGATGGTAGTGATGGAGCATATTCTTCGGCAACAATTCCTACTTTAACAAAAGACTCTTGTTCTATTTCTGCAACCTCAACTACTTTAACAACAGCAGGTTCAACTTTTGCCAATGGTGATGTGCTTTTGATTCACCAAACAGGAGGAACGGGTGCGGGTCAGTGGGAAATAAACAGAGTCAGTTCTGGTGGCGGTACTGCAACTCTAACCCTACAAGTTGCAAGTAATTATACCTTTACAGATTCAGGGGCTTCACAAGCTCAGGCTATCAAGATACCTCAATATACAACCGTTACTGTTCAGGCAGGAACTTGGACAGTTCCAGCTTGGGATGGAAATATAAATGGTATTTTTACTTTTGCGGCCAAGACATCTGCAACGATTACTGGAACTCTAACCAGTGCCGCCAAGGGATATCTTAAGGGAACTCAACAGGCAGGGTCAGATGGGACTGGACAACAAGGGTCTGGACAAGCAGGAACTGCCGCAGCAAGGGCTACAACTGCGAACGGTAGTGGCGGAGGAGGCGGGAGAGTAGAAGAAAGCAACTCAAATGCTAAAAATTCTTCGGGTGGGGGTGGTGGAGGGAATGGTGCGGCAGGTTCTACGGCGGCAACCCAAGCGGGGTCTGACAACCCCCAGAGACCAGCCCAAGCTGGTGGTACGGGCGGTGACGCTACAGGGGCAGCAGACTTAACAACTTTCACCCTTGGTGGTGGTGGTGGTTCAGGGGGAAATTCTCAATCTCCAGGTTTCGGTACAAATGGAAATGTAGCCGGAACGGGCGGGGGAGCAATTATCGTGTTTGCTAAAGATTTACAAATAACTGGTGCGGTTAGTTCAAGCGGAGAAGCGGGAGGAACTGGACAAAACGGTTCTGGTGGTGGTGGTGGTGCTGGTGGAAGTAATTTATTTGTAGTACAAACGGCTACTTTAGGTTCTGGTGTTGCAATTGCTAATGCTGGTGGCGGTGCAGCCCAGGGGCTATATGGTGGTGGCGGTGGAAGCGGTGCAACAGGAAGAATAGCCGTCCATCATTCAAACACCGTAACAGGAACTACCTCTCCCTCTTTTACCGATGTTAGTGATGTTACATTAGTTGAGGCTACCGTTAGTGGTACGTTAGACCTAACAAGTAAAATGTGGTAATCATATGATAATTCAAAGCAGAAATCTTTTACACCAGACCGCCCCCAAAGCCTTTTTATCATATCCAGAGGTTTCGGGGACTAATGTCTTGCGGTGGAGTAATCCCAATGGCTTCTCGGCTTCTTGGGCGGTTCAAATAGGGGAAACGGGAGAGGAACAAACCGAAGTAATGTTATTGGGAGCCTCAACCCCATCTGGTACTGCGGGCACTTTGACGGCAAACACACTTTATGAACACCCATCTAATACTCCGATATATGGGATAAAGTTCAATAAAGTTGTTTTTGAAAGAGCAACCGCAGGAACTACGGGTACAGCAACCCCAATGACTTCAGGAACAATCGATTATATGGCCGACTCCCAATACACAATCTTTGATGATACTTCGGGGTCGTCTACTTATGGATATAGAACATATTTTAGAAGTTCAGTATTGGCGGTAAACTCTACCGAATCAGATTGGATTACTTCCGCCGGATTCACCTTTTATGCACTCGCCTCATTAAGACAGCGAATAAAGGATAAGCTCTGGAATCCTGGGTTCATTAAAAATGACACCATCATAGATAATTGGATTAACGAATGGAAAGACGAAATGACTAACTCAGTAATTGCCATAAATCAAAGCTATGCCATGGGTACAGTAGACATTCCCTTTGGAACCAATGGATTGGGTACGGTAACAACCACCGACTTTAAGCAAGTCAAACGACTTTGGGTAACCACCAACTCAGTAGATTACTACAATAGTACAAAGATGGAGGTTCAAAATATCTTCCCCAATCAGTCTTTTAATTCAACTCATCCATACCACGCCTGGCACGGAGACTCAGTCTTTGAGATCAACCCATCAGACACTGCAGGTACAGCCAGGCTAGAATTCTATAGATTTGGGACAACTTTAGTCAACGATACAGACGAACTACCATTACCATTCAGACCATATACTAAATCGTTCGTAAACTACGGTCTATCCCAAGCTCTCTTTAAGGATCAAAAGTCCGAGTTATCTAACGCCAAGCTCTCCGAAGCCATCGCTGACAGGTCGTCATTTATCACTCAGTCTACTCCTAGAGATAAGTCGGGACCCACATATGTAACTATTGTTGAGGCCGTTTCTGGCGAAGGGGCCTACTAACATGAAATTTCGTTCCTATTCCAATGGAGGTCTTAATTTATTTGTCAATCCTCTTCTTCAAAAAGAGGGTGATTTAATCCGATCCGTTAATGTTGACGCGGCTCCTTATGGGGCCATAACCAAAAGATCAGGATATATAACCTATTTAGGAACTGCCGACAATTCGCAAGTAGACTCACTATTCAACTGGACAAAAGATGATGGGACTACATTTTTTAATTATCGGTCCTCAGGGGGAACGCTGTACTATTCTAACCAAGGTACGGGGGCGTGGGCAATCTGTGGTAATGGCACTCTGACCGCAGGTACACCAGTAGGAAACGCAGTTCTCGATAACACTCTGATTATTGGAGACGGAGTAACCGCCGTCCGCCACACAACCAACGGAACCAGCTTTACTAACACATCCGGTGCACCGGTTGCCCCGTACTTAGCTCAATATCAAAATAGGATATACACTGGCGGTACGGGTAACTTGGTGACCTACAGCGTCACTGGCGACCCTACAAACTGGAATACCACCGGAACATCCGATTCTTCCTTATTAACCGTGCCTGGGGCAGGTAAGGTGAGCCAATTGTTTGTGGCGGCAGATAGGTTGAATATTCCCAAGAATTCTGGAAACATAGCTCGTTGGGATGGGTTCAATTTAATGCAGGTTCCGACTACACAGGGCCCTAGTTCTCCACAATCCCTAGTACAAATAGAAGACTTTTGGTTTTATCTCAATAGGTCGGGAGTTGAATCTTACAATGGAGATCGTCCTAGCTTAATATCTAACCCCGTTCAGAGTCAGATTTATAACAATACTGGTTCCGCCATCATTGGGACAACTTTCAATAACGCCCCCGCAGGACAGTTTCAATATAAATATATGATATCGGTGGGAACTATCACCGAAAACTTAACTAACGAGACCATTCCCAATGCGGTGATTGTCTATGACTATGAACAAAACAAGTGGGGGAATTATACTTATGCCAACCGTCCTACCGCATGGCTAAACTACAGAGATAGTTCTGGGGTACAACAAATGTTATTCGGAGCAGAAAATGGCCAAGTGTATCAGTTAGCCGGTACAGCATTAAGTGACAATGGAGCTTCGATTGAAGCGATTGCCGAGGGAGTGCTAAATTTCGGTTCTCCAGAGTCTAATAAGAAACTTAACTATATGTGGGCTTTCTTCAACCCTGGAGCTCAAGCCAAAGTCCAAGTAGCCATCACCGACACTTTCACTAAGGGTAAAAAGAAATGGATGGACCTTGGTGACTGTAACGATGGCGTGGTGGAGTTCAGATTTCCGAGTGACTCACTGGGAAAACTTTTACACTGGAAAATATATGAATCATCCAGAAACTCACAGTTTGTATTTCATGGTTTTACTGTGGACGCAGATATAGAGGAGAAAACATGAGAACATATGAAGACATCGGGCTTGATAATAACCTACAGCCCAGAAATTCTCCTATTGCTACTGCTCGGGGGTATTCTCCTGGTTATAGATTTGAGTCAAGGAATGAAGTCCAGGGAAATTATCTAAGAGCTTCGAAGTTAAATTTGACAGGATTAGCAATGACAAGTGTTGGGGGAAGTGGTACAGCTAGTTTTAGTGCGGGGTCTGCTCTAAACCTAACATCAACTATAACTTTTAAGGTTCCCTATCAAAATAAAGCAGTTTTTGGTAATGCCTACGTTTCGATATATCAGGGGACAGCCCTAACCTCAAATGATCAAATTTATCCCATTAGGGGAGCGAATGTTACTCTTGGTAGGTACAATGTTCAGGGGTGGTATGATTACCATACTTGGGATTTTATTAAGAATACCTGGCGAGGGCTATTGGTTGATACTACTGGAACCAGTTCTCAAGTAATAACCTTTTCTGGTGCCTGGGTTTATTTGGACTATACCGCCGGATCGGCCGTTTAATATGAATAAAATACTCATTTATGATTCCAACAATAGATACTTGATTACCGATTCTTTGGCTATTTATCCCAACGATGCCGTCCCTATTGAGGAAATTGATTTAAGCGATGCTACCCCAGAACAAATCAAAGAGATCAAGGATTCTTTACATGACAAAAAGCTAATGAGACAGTCATTGAAGAAAATTGACCACTCGATTAAATTGTAATATACTCAAGTTACTAGTCTAATAAGAGCTAGCGCATCTGCAAGATAGAAGGCTGATATTATTTATCAGTCTTTTTTTTATGAACGCAGATCAAATAAAAGCACAATACCCTGGATATGTCGGCTGGAATGACAAAGCCGCAATAGTAGCTGACTTTAAAGCCACTGGTGGACAGGGCAAGGGCGGTCCATCCAGTTCAGGCGGTGGAGGTAGTTCAGGCGGTGGAGGTAGTTCAGGCGGTGGAGGTAGTTATCAAGCTCCAGCTCCAATCGATCTCGTAGCCCAGGCCAGACAAATCAATGAATTTAATATTCAACAGAACCAACCCGCCATCACTGCCATGCAAGGGTCTAAACAGCCACTGATAGATAGATACAACGCGGTATTAGAAGGTCTAAAAGGCAGAGAAACCCAACAAACCGAATCTGCTACATTAGCTACTTCCAATGAGCTGGGGAGACGTGGGATACTTCCGGGTTCTGGGTTTGGTGAGAGACAACTACAAGGGGCTACTCAACCTATCGCTTCGCAATACTCGGCTCAGTATGGTCAACTGGGGGCAGCCCAGGCAGGCGATATTAGTGACATTGATCGAGCTATCGCCGCACTGCAAGCCGGTAACTCCTCTGAGTCCGTCTCTCAAGCGTTAAGTATGCTGACACTAAACCAAAACCAAAGACAATTCGACACCGCTCAAGCCAATGCTAAATCTAATCTTTTGGATACCGAGGTCATCACCGCTGGGGGTAGAAAGAAGTTGGTCAACAAGCAAACGGGACAAGTGATCTCAGACTTGGGAGCATCTACTGACGGGACAGGGACAGGGACAGGGACAGACAACTCATGGCTGCAGTATTTGTTCCCCCAGGGTCAGACAAATACTGCCCCCGCCATCTCTCCTAACTTCAAGGGTGACGGCCCATCATGGAACAGTCAATTCTCGACTGGAAAACTTCCTACTCCCACAAGTCAACCCTGGTCCCCACCCAAGACTAATCCATTCGGACTTACTTATCTAAATAGATAACATGCGCGTACGAGACAAAATTACAGGCCAAGTGGGAGAGCTACCAGATAACGAACTCCAACAGTATGCGGGGAGATATGAACCCCTAGAACAACCAAAAGCCCAAGCTCAATCAACAGCTAAGTCTGGCGGACTAGGGGGGCAGATAGGATCATTTCTGATGAGCTTAGTCAAACCCACCACCGACTGGATCAAACAAGAACAGGGCGACCTCGCCGCCAGTGGTCCTCCAAAACTTAATGCCAATTCAATTATCGACTCCCTGCTCGGAGGCATGCTCTTAAGAGAACAAGACGGAAAACTGGGACTAGATGTCAAAGGAGTTAAGTCCATGGCCAATCTCGCTTCGTTCGTCCTTCCCGGATCTAAAGTAGCCGGATTCAAAGCTGGACTATTACCAGGAGCAGCTCGTGGAGCCTTATCCTCAGCCTCTCGTGAAGACGCTACTCTAGGGTCAACTTTGGGCGGAGCCGCTACCGGATCCTTCCTAGAAGGAGTCTTTGGTAAAATCTTTGGCCGAGGTGCGGGTAAGGCTGGACAAAATTTCGAGAAAGAGGTTCAAAGAGGAATCCTGTCCCCCAAAGTCGCCCGTGGACCAATGGCCGCCCAACAAGAAGTAGACCTAGTCGATAAAGTCATCCAACACGGAAAAGACTATGGTGTGACTCTGGGCAAAGGATCGGCCGAATCTCAACGTCGAGCTCTACCAGAACTGTTTAGTAAAATATCCAAGAAAGTGGAAGTTACCGCGGCTAACACAGGGAGAAAATTATCCAAGGGTTCCACCTTCAACCAGATAAAGAAATTAGTATCTTCGGATGGGGAAAACTTTATTCGCGGAGACAAGGTCAACACCAATGCCCTCAAAGACATTCTATCTTTGGCCAAAAAGACTACCAAAGGCTCTACCATATCAGACACCGGAATTCTGACAGTCAAAAGATTTGTTAGTCAAAAGTATTTAGGGAAAGCCTTTTCTAAAATAGAAAACGGAAGTCCATTGACCTTAAAAGAAGGTGTGGCTATGGACGTTTGGAAACAATTAGACAGCATATTAGCCCCCAGTGTGAAAGGACTGACCCGCAAACTACATGACCTATATGACCTATATCCTGGACTAGCCTCATCTGCTGATTACGGACTATTCTTACCTGTTGCCGGGAGGGTCAGTGCCCTCGGAACGATGACCCAAGCCCTTGGTAGTAAATTAGGACAAGGGGCTGGAGGGATCGGACGTATTCAAGAAGCCGTGGGCGGCTCACCAACGTCCGAGATGTTGAAAAGAATTATAACCCCCGCCGTACTAGGACAACCTGGAACCACAGAAAGCCAACCCACCGGAGATCAACAGCCAGTCCAAGATATAAGTGAATTCCAAATCAACCTTCCCCAGGACAATGGCGGAGGAATTAGCGAAGATCAGTATCGAGCGGCCATGATGCACGACCTCACCACCACCGGAGGTAAGAACATTTCCAAGATTGAAGCCTTCTCTAAGTTTGGAGCTAAGTCAGCAGCACAGAAAAAGGCGATAATGGCTGTCCAATCGGCCTCGCCCATCTACGACCAACTTGTCGAACTATCTTTGTCGGCAGGAACTGGTATTGGGTCTTCAGTAAAAAGCCTACTTGGTCTCATTCCCAATGTCGAGGGAGGGCCGGAACAAGACCTAGACAAAGTAACCAACGGTTATGCTGCCGCTATAGCTAAAGGATTTGCTGGAGAAAGCGGAGTAGCCACCGACCAAGACATCAACCGCTGGAAAGACCTCATGCCCAAACTCACCGATACCGTAGAAGAGAGAAGGAGATCATTACTCAGACTAAAACAAGTTATTGAGGCCAGAATCGCTTCCACCGAATAACTATGATTAAGTTTGACAAGGAGCTCTTAAAAAAGGCCATGGCTTTTATTCTAGGCCCAAGCAAGCCTGAATTGATAGACCCCACTTTTACCCCTAAACCCACATCGAACAGGACAGCCTCTGGTCTGTACAAGATCGGTCCGAACGAGTACAGCACCACTCCCCCCAGGCAGGCGACCGTTCAAGCTCCTCAGGGAATTCCACAAGCCTCGCCAACACCTACTCCACTGCAAATGGCCCAACAAATAATGGCTCGTAATCCCAATGTTAAAAACTACAACATAACCCCCGAAGTTGAGAGAGCCATTACTAGTGCTTCATCTCAATACGGAGTTCCTGCCTCTTTATTGGGAGATATTGCTTTACAAGAAAGCTCGTTCAATCCTACCCTGAGAAACCCTGAAGAAGGAGTTACGGCCGCAGGTTTATTCCAATTCAACGACCCCACATGGGATACGGTTATGAACTATGCAAAAAAAGAAGGCACTACTCTAAAACTCCCCAATAACGACAGAATGGACCCCAATACTGCGGCTATGGCAGCAGCCTACTTAATCAAAAATGGCCAGTTGGGTCGCTGGGACGCTTCAAAAGGAGTCTGGGGAACATACTACAAACCGGAAGAATTAACCTCTTATTATTCCCAAACCAAAAGATAACATGACTACCAACAACGGAAAAGTCACCCTAGCGGTTCTGAAAAACAGAATGGATAATCTGGAGAGGGAGTTTGGTGAAGTAAGTAAAGATACAAAACTTATCCTAGAAAACCATTTGCCGCACATTCAAACCGAGATTGCCTCAATCTCTACTGAATTAAATTCCTTGAAAAGCTGGATCGTGGGATCATCAGTATTTAACATCGGTGCCATTGTTTTGGGGATCATGGTCGTTAAATTTCTTACCTAAGGAGTATAATCAATACATGGC
>Ga0163150_10003147_pt1 | contig 23780 bp, 25 predicted proteins | sample OliLakLV19P2IB_FD_148628 | JGI IMG/M metagenome (GOLD analysis project Ga0163150, IMG submission 148628) | Freshwater microbial mat bacterial communities from Lake Vanda, McMurdo Dry Valleys, Antarctica - Oligotrophic Lake LV.19.P2.IB | ecosystem: Environmental > Aquatic > Freshwater > Lake >...
TAGTGCCGGAAAGGATTCACCATGAAGAAGCGTCCCGGTGCAGAACAGATCGTCGCCAAGCTGCGTGAAGCGGACGTGGCCTTGGGTAAGGGGGAGAAGGTCCCCGAGGTCTGTAAACAGTTGGAGATCAGCCAGCAGACGTACTATCGCTGGCGAACGAAGTACGGGGGGATGGATCCGCAGATGGCGCGTCAGCTGCAAGAGTTGCAGAAGGAGAACGCGCGGTTGAAGCGTTTGGTTGCGGACCAGGCGTTGGACAATCAGATCCTGCGGGAGGCCGCCCGCCCAAACTGGTGAGCCCCGAGCGACGGCGCAGGACCGTGGAGGTGGTCCGCAGTCGCTTGGGGCCGAAGCCCATATCGGAACGCCGGATCTGCCGCGTACTGGGGCAGCCTCGTTCGACGCAGCGTTATCGTCGGTGTAAGCCGGACGAGGATCGCCGGTTGATCGAGGAACTGCGTCGCTGGTGCGAGTGGTATCCACGTTACGGCAGCGAACGGGCCCATCAGATGCTCATCGGGACTGGGGGGCGAGTGAACTTCAAGCGGGTTCACCGCCTCTGGAAACAGGAACACTTCCAGGTTCCGAGCAAGCAGCGAAAACGCCGTCGTTTACCGGGGCAGAGTGCCAACGGCTGCGTCCGGCACAAGGCTTTGCATCGCAACCACGTCTGGAGCTACGACTTCCTCGTGGATCGGACGGAGGACGGACGGCAGTTGAAGCTGCTGGTGGTGATCGACGAGTTTACCCGGGAATGCCTGGCAGCAGAGGTGGGCCGGACGTTCACGTCTCGGGACGTGATGTTGACGCTGCAGTACCTGTTCGCCGTCCGCGGTGTACCGGAGCATGTGCGTAGCGACAACGGCCCGGAGTTCATCGCGAAAGAGTTACAGCGTTGGTTGGAGCGTGCGGCCGTACGCACGCTCTACATCCAGAAAGCGAGTCCTTGGGAAAACGGCTACGTGGAGAGTTTTAACGGCAAGCTGCGAGACGAACTCTTGAACCGGGAGCTGTTCCTGAGCGTGCCCGAGGCGCGCTACGTGTTGGATGAGTGGCGAGTTGAGTATAATCACCGCCGGCCGCACAGTGGCCTGGGCTGGCAAACTCCTGCGGCCTACGCCGCGAACTTGGTAGATCGACAGGCCGGGGTGTTCCCGACCGCGTCGCGTGTTGAGTCTCCAGTCGGGGCTGCGCCCCTCCCTCCGACTCAACACGCGAACTAAACAAGAACCGATTCTCTCACAGACTCTGGTACTGAAATCGGGAGGGGGTCACTTGCCGTTTGCTTGCTGGCTGGTGTGGCAAAGGACGGAGCATTGTGGATTTCCGCTCTGATGTTTTGCTCATTTGTGGCCGTTCAGAGTTGGGCATGGTGGCAAGGGCTCGGCATCGCGTGCGGTTGCTTTGGTGCAGAGTATAACGGTAGCCATATTGGAATTGTGTCTCTCGCTCCCGCGATCGGTGGCGTGCTGCTTTCAATCGCTGGACTCGCTGTGACACGACTGCAAACAAGGCGTAGCTCGGCGTACTTTTCGCCAGGAGAGCATGCGTAGCAATATCGCCCAATCCGGTCTATTCAATGAATTCCGAGCGATTGAGTTCTCGCAGCGGCGTTGTGTGCGTGTTTGCCACCTTGGCGTATGCGCTCTTTCACGCGGGGAAGCAGCGTAGATGGGTGTGACCAGCTGACCAGCGTTGATTTTCTGTACCAGGGGTTATGAAGGTACGGGTTGGGGAAAAGGTACTCGTTCGTCGTCTCTTTGCGTGTGCTGCTGGAGCGCAGGCGCAGCCGGAGCGGAAGCAGCACACCCGGACGCGAACGCCGCGGGGGTCTGGTAGCTCAGGCTGCTGTGCGGGCAGTGGTGGTTGTATTGGTTTCGCCAGGCCGCTGCCAAAGCCTGGGCCGCTCCCACGTTCTCAAACACCTCGGCATCGAGCAGCTCGCTGCGCAACCGGCTGTGGAAGCTCTCGGCATAGCCGTTCTGCCACGGGCTGCCCGGCTCTGACCGGCTCTGATTTTCTGTACCAGGGTTTATGAAGGTTAGGGTTGGGGAACAGGTAAGGTCTTTTCTTCGTTAATTCGCGTGTGCTGCTGGAGCGCAGGCGCAGCCGGAGCGGAAGCAGCACACGCGGCGAACTCGATCGGGGTCATGTAGCTCAGTGAGCTGTGCGGTCGAACATGGTTGTAATCCTGCCGCCAAGCGGCCGTCAGGGTCCGAGCTGCCGGCAGATTCTCGAACACCTCCATCGCCAAGAACTCGTCACGCAGTCGGCTGTGGAAGCTCTCGGCGTAGCCGTTCTCCCAGGGACTGCCGGGCTCGATGTATAGAGCCTCGACGCCCACTTGGCCCAACCAGCGACGGATCGCCAGCGCGATGAACTCCGGCCCATTGTCGCTGCGGATGTGCTTGGGCACGCCCCGCATGGCAAACAACTCGGCCAACGTGTCGATCACATCTTCGCTCGTGATGCTACGTGCCACCTTGAGTGCCAGGCACTCTCGCGTGTGCTCGTCAACGATCGACAGCCACTTGAGCTGACTGCCGCTGATGGTGCGGTCGAACACGAAGTCCCAACACCACACGTCGTCACGATACAGCGCGCGGCGACGATCACAAGCATTGTCGCTCGTGCCTAATCGCCGACGTTTTCGCCGTTTCTGCGGCACTTTCAGACCCTCCCGACGCCACAGCCGAAACACGCGACCCAAGCCGGCACGCCAGCCTTCGGCCGCCAATAGCCGGCTCACGCGCCGGTAGCCGAACCGCGGCCGCTGACGAACCACTTCCAACATCCGCTTCACCAACGCCGGCTCATCCGAGCGTGGCTGCGACTGATAACGCTGACTGCTGCGCGGCTGATCCAACGCCTTGCACGCCCTTCGTTCGGAGACGACGAACTGTTGTTGCAGCTCGTCGACCGCCGCACGCTTCCGAGAAGGGCTTACCAGTTTCCCTCGTTAATGTGCTTTAGCATCTGGTTGTCGAGTGCCAGATCCGCCACCAGTCGCTTGAGACGGCGGTTCTCGTCTTCGAGCTCCTTCAGCCGCTTCGCTTCTTGCGCCTTCATGCCGCCGTACTGGGAACGCCACCGCTCGTACGTCGACTGGCTAATCTCCAAGGCCTGCAAAGCCACCGCCAGGTCCTTGCCCGAGTTGAGCAGCGCATCCGCGTCGCGCAGCTTGGCGATGATCTGCTCCGGGCTGTGTCGCTTCCGTCCACGTGTTGTCATCGAAGGTCTCCATGCCCAATCAGGGCGCAAGACCTTCATACCACCTGGATCAGTTTTTCAATAGCAGGCCAGTAACCGTCGTCCATTCCTCCTGCTGCCTGACGATTTTGTAGGTGTCAAACTGATACCAAGTCAGGCACGCAATCATGCGAATGGCCGCAGCGGCGGCACTGCGCCGCACTGCAGAATGGTTGCTGCGGCGCATGGCAATGAGAGCCGTTGCGGTGGCAGTGCCGAACAGTGACCAATAGTGCAGTTTTGCCACACCCCCGGGGAAGGTGCCGACGGTGATGAGCCAGAGTACAAATCCGCCGATCGCAATCACTTGGCAACTGTGCTCCCAAAGCGACGCGACGTATAGACTGACTAGTGGCTAAATCGGATCACCGGCATTTGGGGCGTTGGACGGAAATATTCTCCGTCGTTCGTGCGACCTCTCAGTTGGGAGCCTTATTTGGATCGGTGGCGGAATTGGCGAGTTGTCGGAGTCTGGTCCCTCGCGGTCCATGACGTCGGCCTGATACAAGAGCAACTACCTGGGAGGAATGATATAGTCCGCAACTTGGGCTCTCTGAATTTTGTCGGTGAACAACTTGCGGTACGGCTCACGAAGCGTTGCCGCCGCCTTCAAAGCTTCTGCCATTTGTGCCGGAGCCTCCAAAGTCCGATTTCGCGTTTCCTCGATTGCAAGATATACCTTCGCAATTGCGCATAGGTCGTCACAGTTCTGCGCGTGTGCAAGTTTCGCAGCGAGTTTATAGAGCATTCGGCCTTGCGCAATCCGGCCTGACCGAAACTCGACAAGTCCATCCGTGGCCATGAGGCAGATTTTTTGGCGAGGCGTAGATTTCAGCGTGCCGCCAATCTCAAGATTGCTTCGCGCTTCATCGAATTTTCCTTGCTGGGCCTGCGCGAATGCCAAGTTATTGAACAGGGAGGCATCAGCTGGGTTGCTTGAAAGCGCCTGTTTCCCTAGTTGCTCGGCGGCAGAGTAGTCTTCGAGCGCAGTCGACGCGACAGTGGCACCAAAAATGGCTGGTCGACTCGAAAATGGTTGCTCGTTATACCATTGCATTGCCTCGTCAAACGCCCGCTTCCAGTCGCCTACAGCGCTTGCACTCCAGGCATTGGCTTCGCTCGACTTAATGTTCGCTGTGTCTGGAGGCGATCCAATATATTCGCCCATGTTTCGACTAAGCCATGCTGCCTGCGCAATGGCATTCTCCGCTGGATCAATAAGTGAGTAAGCGCAAAGCTTCTTGGCTTTTTTCCGGTTTCCATCACTCGCTTCCATGGTAGCGAGGGTCCCGGCCAACTCGGACAGATGAAATGGCGCATGGCTCTCCACCTCAACCATGCGACGCGCCTTCTTCGCGAATCGCGAAGTGCATTTGCGAATTGCAGCCACGGCGATTTCCCCAGCAAGGACCCAAGGATCACTCTGGACCGCGCTGGTCCCGAGCAGAATGGAGTGCGCCTGATCTAGATCGCCCGAATGCAGGAATAAGCGACACGCGGCGCGGACGACGAATCGATTGTCCGGCGCAAGGCCCAGCGCAACTCTCATCGCACGAAGTGCCGGCCCCTGTTGGCCGAGAATCGTATATGACAATGCGAGATTCGTCCAAAGTATCGGGTTAATTGGAAACTCTGCCAAGCGCGCGCGCGTCGCACGGACAGCGCCGCGAAGCTTGGGGAATGTTGGCACCGAATACATTTCATGGAATGCCACGCTTGGACCTGTGTCGGCACTGGCGATGCAGCGAAGAGCCATCTCCCGCGCGAGCAGCGGAGCGTGTTCGTGCGCAAGAATAAAATCCGCGGCTTCACGGGCCTCGTGCGGGCGCCCAACCGAGAACGCTGCTGAGACCATATCGGCCGCGACCGAAAGTCCCGGCTCGCGCCGCCAGTCTTCCAGGGTGGGTTGGAGCACTTCCGCGCCAAACTTGCTCGTACTCCAACGATCGAGCGATGTAACTTCGCCAAACGCTGTTGCAGATGCAAAGCTTCGCCACCGTGGAATTACTTGACGATCTGGGTCGTCCTGAAACTCAGCCAATTAATTCAACTCCGCTACGCGCATAGTTCGAGCCGAGCTTTATGTGACAGTCGATCGAATGCCGAGATGTACCGATTTAGGGCGAATCGATTTCCGCCGAAGTTTTGTTGATCTCCCCGTCGAAGTGGGTCCGGATCGCAAAGTTCCGAAACAATTCGGCGCAAATCCGCTCGGAGATAGCCTGGTGCGAACTCCGCAAACCTGGTCAACGCCAATTCAAACCCAGCCCGCACAAACGGCAATGCTTCTCGGTAGCCACCACCCCAAAATGGCGCACGGTGTTCGACTGCGAGATTGTCCATGACTAGTGCGTTGATGTGTACGCGCGTGAAGAAAAACACAATCAGGCTGCCCAAGTGGTATACGTCGCAACCAAATCGTCGCGCCCTATGGTCCTCCGAAAGCTCCCCGTACATCAATTCGAGTGGCGCGTAGGATCGATCACCAGCTATCTGATATGAATCGTGGGGGCCCGGGGCATTGCGGTCCCAGGCCCTGCCTAAGTCACAGATCTTGGAGCCGCCAGAGTCTTTGAATACGAGCACATTTGACGGTTTCAAGTCCTGGTGGGCGATATCGGCTCGGTGTAACTGCGATAGGCCTGTTGCGACATGGTGAAGTGTACGCATCGCGAAAACAATGTCTAAGGTTTCCTGCAGATCAAGGTGCGCCCGCACGTCTCCATCCGCCAACTCAAAGATCAAGTACTCCACCTTTGTAAATGGCTTGCCTTCGTTAACGACAATGAAGCCCCCCTCGATTGCACGAGCGATCCGGCTCAAGTGATGACACTTACTGCAAAGGGTTTTCTCGAAGACGTACGCAGCGGTCATCGCCTGCATCATTTCAGCGGTGTCCGCGCTCTCAAATGCCTTCGTGTAGTCCATTGCCTTGAGGAAGCCGCGCCGACCATCGGAGTGTTCGGCAATGTACCCGTGCGAGAAGTGGCCGCCGGTCGCGCTTGGCTTTCGTTGGGCACGGTCGACCACCGTCCAGCCGTTTTGAAGTGTCAATCCTTTGAGCTGTTCGGCTGGGTTCATTTGGTGCATCGCCTCTAAATTGGGGAGCCCAACAATAGTTTGGTGTTAAGCGTACAAGCGTACATTTTATCGCATGCTTCAGAATCTGCGGTCTACCACAATGGGGGGGCCAACTTTCTTCTGTGGGGTTTGAGACTTCCAGGCAGTACTTGGGCACAATTCCCGCAATGGGCACGCGCGCCTCCATGAATCGCGTGCAAATAAAGTCCACTTGGAGAACCCACGGCCTCGGTCGGCGCGGCGAGGTCGGGAAGTATCAATTCTGACAGTTGGGCGATCCCGCACAGTCCTGCACTACCTTCGGCGGCCGGAGATCTCGCTACATCCCAAGCAGTGCAGAACGGTCACCAAGTGCTGAAACCGATCCTCGTCCTCCAGCGTGGTCCCGTAGTGCTTGTCCACGCTTGGGAAGTTTTCCACCTCCATGCGTCGCAGCAAGCGGTTTAGATAGGCCAGCGACGGCCCCAGGAGGAAGTCAGCCCCCGGAGCTGGTCATCGGTGAGGTCGTCATTTTCCATGTCCGCCAGGGTGAGTCGCAGTGGCGCGTCAAGGGGAGGCAGATGTAGGTACGGCGAAGGCCGTAGAGAGTACGCGGCCTGCGGTCACGGTCTCTTTTGAGCCCGCGCTCGTCCAGTGGATTATTGAAGCGAGGTAGCCGGCACAGTGACAGCGGTCGAGTTCGACGGACGTCACAGTGCATTTGGCGTTGGTCTCGGAAATGACTGTCTTGTCACCTTAACACTTGGCGATGTGAAGTTTGGAGCCATTAGCCGCCCTATCCTAGATGAATGAGCCAAATCGAATTGCAAGAAGTTCGTTACCAAGTTTACCGATGCGGCTGGCTTCTCCTTTTTAAGTCGCTCGTACGGTAGAACCCGATTCTAGATCCCAGATAGGAACGGTCGTTGTCACCCCGTTTGGGCGGATTTCGACACTTCCGCCGTCAGTGCCCGCTACCGTCCAAACGAGACCAAGTCGCCGATCGCGCACTGAGGCGCCGACATGAAACAATAGGAAAGAGATCATCGAGGCGCTCGAATTGTTTTAGGTGACATGCATGCGGATTAGGTGGTGCGAACATGCCCCCAAGATTAGATTGCTCTTTTTGGGTTGAACCCGTCAGCAAGTGGCCAAATCAGTGGCCGAGCGAGCACACGCCTGAATGTCTGGCGCTCAAGGTGGCGCGGAGCACTACCAGTGAGGACGTGATTAATGCGCTGGCCGAGCTGTTCGCGATGCGGGGCGTGCCGGTGCACATTCGCAGCGACAACATCCGGAGTTCATCGCCGTGGCGAACCGCCGCTGGCTCCGACCACGTCGGCGTCGAGGCGCACTACATCGAGCCACGCAGCCCGCGGGGGGCCGGCTTTGCCGAGAGCTTCCACGGTCGCCTACGTGGTGGGTTCCTGACCACCGAGATTTTTGACAATCTGGGCGCCGCCCACGTGGAGAGCGACCGCACAGCTCGCTGGGCTGCCAGACCCCCGCCCAGTTCGCCACCGCGTGTGCTGCTTCCGCTCCGGCGACGCTCCAGCAGCACACGCCAACCCAAGAAGCATTACCCGTTACCCAACCCATACCTTCATAACCCCTGGTACAGAAAATCAAGGCTAGTCACCCCAACTCCTGCGGTCACGACTGCTGGTACAGGCAACCAAGGCGATAAGCCAGCACGCGGTCCGTAAGCGGTCTCGAACCGCGGCTCAGAGGCTCGGAGTTGCACGGCTCGAAGGCTTGCCGGTCCAAGCCTCAAAGACCACGGCAATCGCGCGACCATCTAGTCACAGAGTCCTCTACCGAGGTCCTCCAGGGTGCGCAAACGTAGGCAACCTGTAGATTTGTGGCGATTCTGGCAGAGGATTCTCGGCACTAGGTCCTACAACGACGCACTGTTCGCCTAGAAGTGCCCCAATTCTTTCCTGACAGAGTTCCTTTTCGCGCGAAATCTCGGAACATTCACTACGCAATCGCGCAATGTCCTCAGTCAGCACTTGAACCTGTATGCTTTGCCGTATTGCAAAGCTTGCGAAGCCAACCATCGAGAGTATAACAAACAACCAATTCAATCTGAACTGAAAGCGACGTGAAGCCGCTCCCGAGATCACCACATCTGGCATGATTTGGACCACACGGCCGACTTTGTATTGGAGCGATTCTTAAGAGCGACCACTTACATTGCTATGTGTGAAGGCAGACATTTTTCGAGCGGTCCCGTCGGTACGTGCGAGCAGATCCCTCAATGCGGACTTACACGGCTAGCGCATGACACGCTTGCGATAAACCCATAATCCGAACAAACCGGTCAATATGACAACATTAACTACTAGGAACACAATTTGGAGCGTGCGCCCGGATGAGGCCGACAAGTCAATACTATTGTCCAGTCCCTGAAACTTGCTTAGAGGAATGGGGTTCGGAGTGCCTAGCCGGTGATCCGCGACTAGTGTGTCTGCCGGAATTATATCTTCAACCCGGAGCGCAGCGTTCTCGACCGGCTCATTGATAGTCTCCCACGTCAGCGCGACGCTCATAGACTCCTTCGGCTGTTGCCGATGCATCTCGCATCTAGACGGTACCCAGAAATCCCCATTCCAGTCCCAATCCGTCGTAGTCCACTCCAATAGAGTCATCGAGTCACCACCAGGGTTCGGCGCGCCTATAGATACTTCCATTCGAACAGGAGAGTACTCATGCCGTTTATCAAACCATATTGTCCGCTCTGCTGCACCCGCAGGTTTAAGCGCGTAAGACCACGTCACTCGAATCTTTCCTTCCGGCTCATCCACCGCACGTTTCACATCGGCTGACAAGAGAAACTTCTGCAACTCGTCATACGATACGCGATTCTTAAATTCACTTAGCGTCACGAGGCCAATTGCGCGCAAATCAATTGGCTTTGCACCTTCGACATCTGGCAAGCCGCCCGACGCAAACACATTGACGACTTTGTTCGGAACTGTGTAGATGATTTCCTTATCAGGTAGCCTGATCGTCCGAACCTTTCGGTCGCCAACTGAGTCGTCAAATCGCAGCCCACGTGATTCGAGATCGAATGCTACAAAGTATTTGTGCAAAGCCGAGTCACTGACCGTGCTATGGGCCTCCTCCACCACATGAACTTGTCCCGAGCGCAATCGCTCGCGCCCGGTAAGAAATCCGTCAATGCAAAAACGCGCAATGGACGAAGCTGAACCGCCGGGCAGCTCTTCTGCGCATAGGCCGGCATTGGACGGGTAAGCAACTGATAAGCAAAAGCATACGAGTATCCATCGCGATACCCGCATCGCGACGTAATCGCGGCTATATAGAATAACCATTGTAATTAACTCTACCGATAGGCCACCCCCGTCTCAGAATTGTTTGAAGCGGGGCGCCGGATATAACCGCCACGTGGAATGTCCGAGCAGAGTGATTAACTGCGTACTCGCGATGACCAGCTGTCGGAAGTTCTTGTATGCACTTGACCGGCTCAGGCCAGTTGTTACGTGCGCCGATTACACTCATCTCCAGACGAGAAATCTTCGACGTGGTACCCATTGAACGTAGTGCTGCCATTTGGGTCCGTCGCACAATACCAGACGCCTACTAACAATTCGCAGTTCCCGTTCCCGGCCAAGCAACTGCTCCGTTTGACACATGCAATTGTTTCTGCAACAGCGTGGCCCGTCAGACCGTCGTCTTCTTGCGACGTAACTGAATTGTAGGTCACCTGATTCAGAGTTTCTCCACTGATTGTACTGCAGTAGATATTACCTTCGGGGCCCATTACGCACTGATTGGCGAGGCACGACGGCAAATACTTCGTGCAATTATTCGTTTTGTTTTTATAGCAGGTATCCGACCACACGCGGTTAGCCATGCTGCTGATGCACATTACGGCAGTCATAACCAGAAGCACCGATGTCGAAGCTTTCATGCCAATTTCTCCTTACGTCGCGGTTTAGAAAGCACTCATTGCTGAGTGAGTTCCATAAAGTAGGCACCAGACCGACAGACCACGAATTCAATTGTCTACTATTCTCGCGGAATAGGGTAGCGACACTGAGGGCATAGATTTTCCAAGGGAGAGCAGAAGCCGGCCTGCAACGAAGTCGCCCGGGTGGGCATCAAAACGTGTTTCGACGGTAATGGTCCACTGTCGATCAGAGCGTTTCGTCCATTTTAGCTCGAATGGGGCCGCTGGCCCATCGTGCGTAGTCGAAACGCTGCCAGGCCGAAATTGTGGATGGTCTTCATTGAACTTGATGTCCACGCTCGAAGTGGCATGTTCACGCGGGCGAACTTCTCCGAGAAATAGCCGAGACGGGGAAAGCGTGAACGGTAGCGCGACATTTAGACGAATAGGGACCACGCATTGTGTGTTGGAATCATCGCTGTTAATTACGACCAAGTCCGCCGTACGAAAGCCCGGTGGGAGAATTGGGTCAGTAACTGTAACAGCGATTGCCCACGCTTGCCTGGCAGGAACTGAGGAAACGCCATCGTCGATGGGACTTATCTTGGTCGCGACCGCTTTAAGCCAAGGTTCGCTGCACGAGCACTCAACTGTTTTCCAATTGTTGTCGGTAAAATTGAACGCCGTCAGGACTATCGTGCGATCACTGTCCTTGCATTGTTGTGACAAGGAAAAGGAAAGAGTCGCTGGGGAGGCCACCAAAGGCGCGCGCACTGCCGCACGCACAAGCAATCGGACCTCTGGCGCGAGTAACTCGTTAAAGCGGACCTTTACGACCCGGGACGCTTCACCAAATGGCACGTCTGGCGCAGTATAGGCGACCGCCACTTCCAGCGCCGCACCGGGTGCGACCTCCATCGTCGAGACGGTCGGCACAGTGCATCCGCAGTTTGTTTCGATGTCTTTAACGGTCCATGTATCATTCGAAGAATTTGAAATGTCAAATCGGCGCGTGGCACTTGCACTTGGTCGAATCACGCCGTAGTGCTGAGCATATGTGCGTGTATTTCCAGAAGTCTTTTGTACCAGCGCCGGGCTCGGGCCCCCGGTTGCATTGCTAATGCTCGTGTCGCACCCCGCGAACGAGGCAAGAATACAAATAATTAGCAGGTGCTTAACGGCATCTGCATGCACATTTACTCGCCAAAGTCGTTTCGGCGGCCGATTGGGCACCAAAACGCGGGTCCGGCAGGCGGAGCTGTGTAGCGTTTGATCACTCACAATCTCAATCCAGAATAAGTCGACGCATTGGGAGTGCCTGAACTAGCTCGACACTAATCGGTTGCTGAAAAGGCATAAGGCGGTCGATCAGAAAACGATGCGCAACCGCAACAGCGCAGTAATATATCAGGTGAAGGTAAGCCTTGTCAACTATTTGGGCTTATATAGGCTGCGGTCAATGGCTACCACGCTTTTCGCTTCGGTGTCAATGAGATCGGTGCGTGTGGACAGACCCCCTAGCCGACAATTCGACAATCGAATTGCAAAGTTCTGATCTTCATCATTGAAACTGTGACGGGTGCCGGAGGAGTGCTACGCCTTCGGAGTGCAACGTCAGATTCCTCGTGTGCGGTGACATGCGGCGGAAATCAAGCCTACTCGTTTGCAACAACCTTTCCGTCTTTTAATTGAATCTCCGCAGGGGTCTTAATGAACCATTCGATCGCTGTGCTCAATCGGGCGTGGTGAAAAACCGGTGAGTAGTGGTCGAGCGGCGAACTGAATGGTGGAACTTCAATGAGCGCCAAGCCTTTTGCATTCCGCGACGCAGCAAATTCGGTGAAAGTATCGATATACCGCGGAAGGGCTTCCTGGCATTGTTTGCAATCGTGATGGTATAGCACGACTGTCCAGTCTCCGGTCAAAAGCGGTTTCTCGAAGTCGATGAATGGAAGCAAAGGGAACAGCTTGCCAATCCATTTGTCCGGCTCAAGCACCGCAATGTCCCCATCCGTCACAGTGATGTCGTCATCTAGCATGTGCGCATTCGGGGCGAAGGAAACGGCATAGAATGACAAACTAAGAGTGATTGCAACGATGAGCGCGGCGAACAATCCGCGGATCCGAGGGCGCGCCGCACTAGTATACTTCCCAACGTTCGCACCAGGAGCCCACAGCCACAGTGCTGCTAGCAGAACAGTGTCGAGTAGCAACGTTGACCAAGGAGTGATGCGTAGGTGACCAAAGCATCCACATGACTCAACTTTAGCTAACGCCATCGCAAGGGATCCACTGGCAAATGCGCAAAATGTCACGATAAGGCCCCAACGACATGCTTTGCCATGAAGCCCGGTGAGCAGCCATGCGGCGAAGAAGAATTCGACGGCAATCAGAGTCACGTCTAAACCGCGTCCCCAAAAGAAAACGTTCGGGACTGGATCGGTCGCGAGTGTGTGTGCCTTTGCCGCACCTGCAAACAATAGGACACTGCCAGAGAATGTCTGGGCAATTATTCCGTCGCGGAGTGCTCCCCATGCCTCCACGGACTGGGCTGTTGTAAGGAGTCGTCGGCAATTCGCGGTCATCCAGCGATCGATGAGCACTTTCCCTCCTCTCTCAGGGAGCGGCGATAATTGCACTATGACTAAACTTCTCGGTTACCCGGGAGATTGAATTGCGCCGAATCATAAGAAGACTTGAGGAGATTGGCGAAGCGGCGATAGTGGATCGCGCCAGCATTGTGGTTGATGCAACCAAGGCACATTGCTTTCTCCGGCGCCGCGGTTCGCGCCGGACCGCCATCCACATCGATTCGAGTGCCCGGATCCACGATTGGATGCGGATTCAGCGGACCAATTGCCGTGCATTGTGGCATTCGAACGCTCTAATCGAAGTATCCCAGGCTCGTCGAGCGGTCAGCGGAACGTCAATTACCAGCGGAGGGTTTCGTTTGATGTCACGCGCGGAGCATGAATTTGGCCACCGATAATATTGTTCTGTGGTTCATTGCTTCAGGCTGATGGTGAGTTTATTCAGAGTCCCGCAACTGCGTCGACGGAATTTAAGGAGCGGAATGGGGCGGGGGCCGCTAGGTTGTGTCTCGCAAGTCCAAATCGCTTGTGCGATCATGGTTTCGACCGCGACTGACGTGCAGCAATCGTCGTGAGAGCGCGAGCTAGCATTTGGCCGCAATCGCACCCAGCAGTTCAGCCAGACACTTACGAGACAGAACCTAGTTGTCTGCGCTCAAGACTCATGATGCAGTGCGGAACATGCAATCTATTGCCGTTGTATCGGATAACAGGTATGCTATCGAATGTGTTAAAGAGTGTCAACGAAGAAATTGTGCGACTGATAGGGAGAAGCGACGTATGGTCACTTCATCGCAGAGGATGCGAGCAGCCACAGTTGATCGCGACAAATCTTCCGCGTCATTTCCGTGGCTTGAATTGGCTCTGTGTGTATGCATTGCGACACTCCTGGCTCAACTCATTTATCTGGACTTGTTGTCAGGTATAGCGTCAGTGCTTTTATTCTTGCCGGGCGGCATTGACGTCCGACTCTGGACTTGGCGCTCCTGCGCGGTGATTTGCGCTGTCACGATTGTCGCACTCGTTTTCGTCAGACATATGGACGGCCGCTAATTGGACCTGACAGGCCGACTCAGCTATTCGCGGATTCTTGACGCGTGTCCACGATAGCCATTCAATCAAGGGTCACTAAGCGTGCATGAATAAAGTAAATCACGTCGCTGACTGTCTGTATTCCTGCCAATTCTTCGTCGGCAATCTGCAATCGCCAGAGTTGCTCTAACTCGCAACGCAGATCGAGCATATCAAGGGATGACAAGCCAATGTCCTCGATGATTCTCGCGCCATCGTCGAGTTTATCGATTTTGGCCCGGCCGTTGGACGCCCGGTCAAATGCGCCACGTAGCATCTCGACAATCTCGTCGCGAGTAGGTGGCATCACGCTTCCATCTCCAACAAGAGTGCCACATTGTTCCCACCGAAAGCGAATGAGTTGGACATCGCAAAATGAACTTGTTGCGTCCGGCCGACATGCGGCACGAAATCGAATCCCAAGTTCGGGTCGGGCTGGTCGCAGTTGATCGTCGGCGGTATAAACCCTCGCCGCATTGCCTCAATACATACAACAAACTCGATCGCTCCTGAAGCGCCAAGCGAATGGCCGAGCATCGACTTGGTCGAACTCACCGGCATTGCTGCATTGCGACTGGCAAAGACCTCCCTGATCGCCCGCGCTTCAGTTTCGTCGTTGACTTTGGTGCCGGTGCCGTGTGCGTTGATGTATCCGACGGCTGCCGGTTGAACCTCTGCATCAGCTCGGCAGCTTTCCATCGCGCGTTGCTGCCCAGCGACGGTCGGTGCCGTCACATGAAATGCATCACTTGACGTGCCATATCCGCGGATGCGCGCTAAGGGAAGCGCTCCGCGACGCTTCGCATTGTCGCGTGACTCCAAGACGACCATCGCAGCGCCTTCCCCGAGAACCATTCCGTTTCTGCTTTGATCGAACGGTCGACAGGCTTTTTCAGGCTTGGAGTTCTTTGCAAGCACACGTAATTGCGACCAGCACGCGAATACCACGGGAGTCAAAGGGGAGTCGGCCCCACCTGTCAACACGACGTCCGCATAGCCATGGCGAATCAGCACCGTCGCCAGGCCGATCGCAGAAGCGCTGGAGGCACAAGCCGAGGCAATGACAAGATTCGTGCCGATCGCACCAAAATGCATCGCCAGGTTGCATGACAGAGAATTGAACATGGACTTTGGAATGGTGGTCGGGCGAACTGCGGCCGGCCCGCGCTGAAAGAAAGTCGAGTAGCCCACTTCGGCTTCGTGGCAGGGTCCGTGTCCCGAGCCCACGATCGTCTCAATGCGGATGGACGGGTCGATAAGTTTGTCGGAGGAGTCCAGAAGTTGGGCCTGACTTAATGCTTCGCGTGCCGCGACTAACCCCATTTGGACGTCCTTCTCAAGTCGGACCTCACAATGCTGCCTCAAGTGCCTTTCAGCTACAAAGCCTTTGACCTCAGCCGCATCACGGACTGGATAGAGTTCTGGATCAAGGTCTGACAGCGATTGAATCCAATCTACGCCACTCCGACCGTTTTGAACGCCATCCCAAAGTGCGCTCACGCCAACACCAAACGGCGTCACCGCACCCATACCCGTAACCACAACATCTCGGCCACCGTTGCCCATCGTGGTAGATTCGCAATTGCCTCGTAAAACCGGGACTCTACTCTAGTTGTGATTGTCATGATTTCGGCGCGGCACGTCAATCTTGTGAGACGTGCCTGGGGCTGCGAAACGAGCATGTGGTAAGTGCGAGTCTGGCGTTGTCCGCAATGACCAGTGATAATCAACCCCTTACGCAAACTTGACCGGATCGTACGGGTCCATGACCAATGTTGTTCAATTCTTACACCTTTCTACTGTTCTTCGCCTGTGTCCTGGCCGTTCACTCACTCCCTTTCCCTTGGACGCTACGAAAGTTCAATTTGCTAGTTGCGAGCTATGTTTACTATGCCGCATGGGATGTGCGGTTTCCGCTTCTCCTCGTCTACGCAACTGCCACAAACCTGTTGGCCGCGAGGTTGATTGCACAATGGGGCCAGTTCTTTGGCCATCGGCGATTCGTGCTGTGGCTCAACATTGCTCTCAACATCGGCTTGCTTTGTGCGTTCAAATACGGCAGTGAGCCAACGGAGGGGCCGGATGATGATGGCCAGCCACCGGCGAGGAAGTCGCTTGGCAAGAAGTCGGGGCGAGACCGCAACGACAAGCAGTCGCCGGGCTACAAAAAGGCTCAGGAGGAGAGCGATGATCGCGGTGCGAAAAACTCACTCACGGTCGCGACCGACGAGACCGCCTGATTGCCACCCCACCCGCTCGGCGGCGATTTGTCCCCTGCTGTCCCTTTCGTCGAGCGAGTGCCTTATTTCCGGGAATTAAACCCGTCCGAATTTCTGTGAACTAGGAAACTACCCAGGGCGCAAGTAGCTACCCGCAAATAACTTCCCTACGTGGCACGACCTGCGTCGCGTGTTTTCGCAATGCAGAGGTCGAGGGTTCGACTCCCTTCCGGTCCACTCCATGCAACTCGTTGACAGTGATTGTCAGCGGGTTGTTTTTCTTTGTCAGCAACGCACTTAAGTTCGCTCCCCAACCCTGGGCTCGCGACGTACGACCAATCCACCCAGTTGTCAGCTTTTGACACCGTTTGCAAGGTGTTGTGAGAATTCGGTGCAAACGCTGGTGCAAACTGACGATCACCTTGTGCCGTGCAGTTCGCCTCCTGCAGACGAGCCTCCTGGCTATCGAGCCTGAGCGAAGGCAATGCGTCAAGCGCTCCGTGAATATCCAGCAGCTTGGGGTCGGTGTAGGTGTTCATCGTGAGGTCGATCGAGCTATGGCGCATCGCGGCTTGCGCCGTCCGAGGTGCTACCCCACCCTTGCTCAAAAGTGTCCCGAACGAGTGCCGCATCGCATGAACGTCAACCGTCCGGCCACGCTCATCTCGCTTTGGAATACCCGCTGCCGCTAAATCCCGGTCAAGGATGCGTAGGAGCCCCGCAGGCACGTTGAAAAGCAGTTTATTGCTCATAATCCCATCACGCCGCTCGGCCCCTGCAATGCTGCCTGCCCCGATTGTAGCCTTGTCCGAGATCCATGCCGAAAGCTCATCTGCTAAGTCACGGCGTAGAGGGATGCGGGAGCCCTCCCGGTTCTTTTCGTCCTCAGGGGCCAAGTCCGCGAATGGGTAGGCCACCTCAAGGTGCAATTGCCCGACCGTCAGCGATGCCAGTTCACTCTTGCGCAGCCCGGTTAAAACAAGCGTCTTGTAGATCAACGCCCGTTCTCGACCCAACCGCACGAGTTGTTGCCGAACGTCGTCGCGAACGCTTGCGGCTAGCTTTCCCTTGTCTTTGCCGCGACGAATCATCAAGGCTTCATCAAGGGGGCGACGCCGCGCGACGTCCAACAACCTCAATAGCTCGGCCTCGGTCAAGGCCCGACGCTTCCGGCGTTGGTCCGCCTTGGCGTCCGCTCGGCTTACGTTGGCAAATGGATTGGCCAATAGCCGGTTCGTGCGAACGCACCAATTTGCAAACCCGACCATTACTTGCCGAAATTCATTGCGATTGCCAGCGGACATCGGTTTACCGTCTTTGGTTCGATTCGCCAGCCAGGTCGCCAGGCTATCCCCGGTAAGGTCGCTCAGCTGCCGCCAGCCGCATTCACTACACAGGCGGTCGAAGCGAGCCTTGTCGTTCTTAAGACGAACGGCGTCATTCCCTTTGGCCGCTTGATGTCCCTGGTAAGTCTCGAAGTGCTGGCCGATCGCCGTTTTTTGAAATGTAATCGACGCGTCCTCGCTCGTAGTCGCAATGCCCGACTTGACGTTCTCGGCACGCTTTTCAAGATTGGAGAGCACCTTGCGAGCCGCGGTGCTGTCCTTGCAACCAGTCGGCGCAGTGCGAACGATGCCAGAGCCATCGCGGTACTTTGCATAGTACGTTTTCGTGGTGACCGTGATTCGGTCGTCCCGACTATCAACCATCGCTGCGCAGCAAGTCTTGCCACGGGCGCTTTTCCAACGCGCGTGTGGCTTCCCTGCAATCGAGACGATCTCCGCCCCATGCGGCAGTGGCTTGGTGGCCATCTTTCTAAAAATTGCACCCATTATCTTCCTTTCGATTTCACTAGCCGATAGCCGAAATAATCTGCCAAGCGATCGATTGCCGACATCGAAAGCCCGCGTTCGCCGTTCACGAATCGGGAAAGAGTTGCCTCTTGCACCCTGGTTTCTTGGGCGATTTGGTAGCGCGAGATCTCGGAGTTTTTGAGGGCACTTCGGATTATTTCGCTTACGGTGAGCATGTGGATATTGTGCCAAGACCTTGTCATTCGTCAAGCAGAGCCCGAAGTCGCCTACAAACGGACAGGCTTTGCCCCGCGCGCCAACCAGTCCTCGACGATTGGCCGGTGCCAGCGATTGAGGCCGCCCAGCTTAACGGGCTTCGGCATCAGCCCGCCGTCCGCCATGCGATATACGTGCCGTTCCGAAACCCCCAGAAGTCTCGCCACTTGGCGCACGTTCAAAGCCATGGGGACGATTTCGGACGGTTCTGAGTACTTGGAGCCAGGCTCAGATGAAGTGTTAGACGCAACCATACAAGTTTCTCCGTAGCTGCCAGCGGCGGGCTGAGGCGCGGCCGGCAAATTTCAATGTAGAGCCCTGCGAGAATCGCGGGCTTAACCGAGGCGTTTCGAGCGAGACTCCGAGTCTCAATCACGCCGACCAATCCGATTTGAAAACTATTGCGAGTCGCCAGAAGCACCGAGCGCTGCAAATTGACGGCCGGATGCCCACGCCGGCAAGTCAAGATGCAGAATTCGATAATTGGCGCTACCAGTATCTCGATCGATTCCGAAAGAAAGGGAGTCGCGTTCCGCGTGTGATCGTGGCGGGGACACCTGAATATCCCGCCAGGAAGGACCCGTGACTAGGTTGGTTGCCCATTCAAGGTGACGATCGGCAAATCAGGGATGTTCGGACTCGGAAGAGTCACGCCATCACCGATTGGACTTGCCGCGTCGACAATCAGCCCCTGCTCTACCAGTGACATGAGCGCGTCGAGCCATTCTAGAGTTGGCACATCACCGTAGGTCACGAGTTCCAGTTGCGACGTCGTCCCGGCGGATGCGATATGCTCTAAGATTGACCGCTGCACAGGACACCGGGGCACTGCCGTTCTCCCCGATTCCGACAACCGCACAGTCGGCGGAAGCTGAACTGCCGCGCGGAACTCACCGCAGGAGTCGCTGCCAGAAACGACCGGCCACGCTGCTTTCTGCCGGTCACCTTCACTGGCTGGGGGATAACGATGGCACTCGCCGGTCACGCGACCGTTCGCGTAGTCCGCGGGAGTCAGGTGCGAGTGCAGCTTGAAATGGGCGCAATGGAAACATGGATTCATCTTAAGACCTCAGGGTTGACCTTTTTGACTTTTTGCGCGGGGGTCTCACGCGGTCATGCGTGCGGCCGAAATGAAGCCGTTCGAGAGCGGGCCCGTGCAAGAAGTACAATAAGGGGTTAAATTATTAGTAAATAACTATCATCACACGATTTATGACACCTTCCCGGCCGAATCCGGGCTGCGAAAAAGCGCGACGAAAAGTCGGCAAGAATTGGGCTCCGTAGCCCATTCGCCGACTTAGCGCCTCGACAATAAGTCATAGCAGCCGATACACCTCCCCGGGCCGGCCTCCACCGACCACCGTCTTGAAGTCAATTAGCCCTTGCTCCGACAGCATCTTGCGGACGTCGTCAACGTCGCGGGGTGTCCAGCCCTTAAGCTTTCGGCAAATCATCCAGTGGGGCATCGGTGCCGTACCCTTCTTGGCTTTCCAGTCTCGCAAGACGTCAAGGAACCGTTTGCAATTTGCGTCGAACGCGTTTTCTGAAACGTGCGACTCGGCCATGAACAACATCCGCTTGGTCTGATGCCTGACAAAGTCGCCGGCCCAAATTGCCGCCGCCTCGTCTATCTGCGGATTCTTGTGGTCAACGCTGCACGCATAGTTCAGCGCCAAGCGACGGGCCTTCTCATTGGCGCGGGTCCAGATCGCCATCCCAGGCAAGTCGGACTGCGCTTCGGCCTCGCGATATGCCCGGTCAGCGTCCGTGCGAAAGTCGTTGAGCACAGATGCAGCAGCGGTTGAGTACTCGACAACCTGCGGTCGCGGATGCATCCCCAACAAATCGGCGTCGCCGTTGCCTGGCGTGAAGTCTTTCCACCACTTAGCCACGCTCGTGATGGAGCTTGGGAGGTCCAAGCGCCTTGCGTCCTGCCCCAGACCACGCTTGCCTGCCTCCAGTACCAGCAATCGCGAGAACAGGCCATTGGTCAGCATCTTCGCCGACATCGCCTGGTAAAACTGCTGCGGGATCGCAGTCCCATAGATCGTCAGACCAGGCTGATCGATAAGAGCCTGCTCACGACCCGCCCTGACTCGCATCGAATAGAGCGAGCCCGCGTTGGTGTACATCTTGAGCATGACACCCATGATGCCTTCAAAACGCGCATCCTTGCCCTGCTTGATCGCGCCGATCAGGCCGTCCATTTCATCGAGTTGAAACAACATCGAAGGACGAACATACAGGGCGTCTTCCAGCCCCTCACCGCTAGCGATGGCATCGCCGAGGTTTCCGGCGAGACCGGCGTCCAGCAAGATTTGCTGGTTGATCTTGCGCGGCCAGTCCTTTCCAGCACCCGAGTTTGCCAGACCGAGTACGTAGAGGCTGGTGCGGCTATCGCCCTGATCACAAACCTTGCGAGATCCCAAATGCCCCTGGAGTGACAATGCCCCGCCAAAGGCAAGCACCCTTTGGGGATAGGGCGCGGTCCGCAGTGTCCATTGCATGACGTCGTCAATGAATCCCGGAACGTGTAGCAGCCGATCGGGAATAGCCCCCGGATCAGCGGCAGGACATTCAGCCGGACTTTCTGGCTCACTCACTGTCGGCAAAATCGGGGACCACTCACTGCTGGTATTGACCAGTTCGACGAGCTGCTGAGCGGTCCCGCCAGCAGCCAACCAGTCGCTCACGTCGCCCTTGTCAGGCAAGCCGGGCAACTTCAAGACCTTGATGGTGGACGCAACTCCGAGGAGCGCCTTCGCGACACCTTCGGCATGCTCCTGCCCCGGTCGATCGTTGTCCGGGAGGATCACGACGTCTCGGCCACGCAGGCTTTCAGTGTATTCATCCCTCCACTTGCCAGCACCGCCGGAGTTTGTTGTCGCGATCAAGCCCAACTTCACCAAAGCGTCGCAGTCTTTTTCGCCTTCGCAGACGAACACCGTCGCGGGCGAGCTCGCGATTAGGTCGGGAAGTCGATAGAGCACGCGACGTACACCCGCGATACTCCACTTCCAGCCGACACCGTCGGGGCGCCGCTGCCGGAAATCCTTCGGGATTGTCCGGCACACTTGATAGAGCAAGGTACGTTGCTCGTCGAGGTAGTCATACGTGACCATTGTCGAGGTAGTGGCGGACATCAGGCTCGACATCCTCAGCCCAAGAGATTGCAAGACATGCTCCGTTGAGCAGCCTGCATGGCAATGGCACAGGGTTCTGCCATCGTCGCCCGCCCCGACGCTGAGGCTATTCCGCTGGTCGTCGTGGCCTGGGCATTGCGCGGTCCAGCCGTCGCCGGATTGAGTTACTCCGTTCAGTCGATCCAAGAAGTGGGAACACTGCCCGTCGCGCGGGCGAGTAAGACTAACAGACGACTCTAACATTAGCGCCTCCATACACCGGTACAAGATAGTCACCGACCGACTGCCGGTGACGAAACAATTGAACTGCTCTAGCGCAACGAGCGCTCGCAGTGACGAATTGGCGAATTCGGGATTCGTCGATCACCCAGCCGACAAATACCGAACGAAACTAGCGGCGGTTTGCCGCGAAAGAACCTCGCAGCACCGGTGACGAGGGCCACAGTGGCGGAACCCGCCCTCGTCTGCACGTGTGAACGCAGAGGATAGATGTGGCCGAACCGCCCATGCGGCGAGCACGCGACTGGGCATTCAATTTGCGATCGGGGGCAATCGCTGGCTCGGCCGCGGTTGACCGGCACGCGCCTAGTCGGCCAAAACCCTATTGAAGGGCCGGATCGTTATCCCTGCTCGGAACGCTGCCTCCCGAGCAAGCTGCGGCATGATCTGGAGATCGCAGGCGGGGGTAAGGCGACCACGACGCCCCTTCCCTAATTGGTAGAGTTACTGGCTCGCCGCAGATTACGAACAATCGCTAAGAAATTTTCCGTGCGCATCTTTAAGATCGACGCCTGCGCGACCGCAGCGTTTGCCGAAACCATTACGGCCGTTGCACTTAGATCGTCTGGGGCAACAGTAGAGGGATGTAACGCGTAAAGCTTAGCCAATTGCTCGCGGCGGGCGGCCGGGATTGGCCACCAGTCACCCATCCTGTGGGGGGGATCAATATCATGCGCGTTATCGATCCGGACTGAGCTTGATGCCTCGTCAGTCTTGGTCACGGCGCTCGGTCCGGAAAGAGGCGGTACGTAATAGCCGGCGACCCGAGCCCGCTTCCGTATGCCCACTATCCGTTGGTGGACGAGTTCGGGCACTTCATTCACCTTTTCGAAGATCTGGTCGAATTCGACGCCCCCGTCGATCAACTCAAGAATCTCTCGATCGATGCTGTCGCCGCCGCAAATGTCAATAAGCCGATCAACCTGGCGTTCGTGTCGCCTGAATTTTGAGACTGACCCCGCCGCAAAGTGCGTGTCATGGCCTGACGGTCGCGGTTGCACCTTCGCGGAACCCATAACCACGCTACATACAAGACATCCTCGCGCAAGACCATGTCGACAGCGCGCGTTTTTTTCGCGCAATCCATTCTCGTTTGAATATGGAACCCGTTGTAGAATTCTAGTTTTCTCGTAGCAAAGGGCACACTGTTTGGCGAACACAAGTCGACAAGGGCAGTCCACCAATTGACCGTTCAATGCAACCGCTTTCTCCGCAAAGTGGCTGAAGCACCAATGTGGGCAGCGATCGTCGGTCGCGGCAGTCTCTTGTTGAAAAAAGGGTGTCTTAGATTCTTTTTTCCGAACCGGCGGCTCCTCGACGGCGCTGGTCGATAAGTGCTCGCGCACCCGACGATAGAGTCGATCGCGTTGACTGGCCAAAGTTGTCAATCGCATTCCAACTGCCTTTGCCGCGGCTGACCAGGTGAAGCCATCACGGAAGTGCAGCCAGATCGCTTTCAAGAGCGGCTTACGGGCCCAACCCTCAATGAGGTTGACTATCCCAAGTTCGAACAGAGGTTCTGTGCATGCGGGCTCAGCGGCAACGCATGCATCCGAATCACTGACGTCGCGACCTCTTCGATCGCTGTCGGTGCCAGATGTCTGCTGCCCGTCAGAAGAAACATCCCGGTCACCCAGAAGATCGACGGATACCTTCTTGGGCAGGCCAACGATGCCTCGACTAACGATAAATCGTCTCATCCGCGCGACTTCATTTCGCGCCTGTCCGAATATCCATTTCCTGAAGTCTTTTTGGCGATTCCGGAACCCCGAAGTCAACCACAGCTTGCGATTAACCGCAACCCATGCCCAGGTCGTGTTGACGATCTCCTTGACGTTTAGGCGGTAAGCAACGATGACTTTGTGACAATAGCCGTGTGCCTTGAGCCTTGTCTTTAACCAATTCTTGCGTGGCACCTGCCGGCCGAGTTCGTCCTTGATTTGCAATCGAAATCTCAGCTCCCAGAAGCGAGCGTCGCAGAGTTTGCAGCGCTGGCCAAAATCGGCGCATTCGCAGCTTGCGAAGCGCCGCATAAGTTCTTCTTCGGTGTGCGCGGCAAGATCGAGGTCGTCAGAGGGAGGGCTTTTGAGCTGGGAGGCCGCGAGACACATGATTCGAGTCCAAGGGCGAGACAAAAGCTGACACTTCGACGCTGCGTGTCGCGTAACCGCGCAGACATAAAC
>Ga0163150_10003154_pt1 | contig 23713 bp, 20 predicted proteins | sample OliLakLV19P2IB_FD_148628 | JGI IMG/M metagenome (GOLD analysis project Ga0163150, IMG submission 148628) | Freshwater microbial mat bacterial communities from Lake Vanda, McMurdo Dry Valleys, Antarctica - Oligotrophic Lake LV.19.P2.IB | ecosystem: Environmental > Aquatic > Freshwater > Lake >...
GACGGGGCCGGGGCCGGGGCCGGCTCGGGTCCCGGCGCAGCCGTACCCACCGCACCAGGCGCAGGCAACGGCACAGGCGGCGATGGCCGGGGCCCGGCACCCATACAACTTTTTACTGCCGGCAATTTTGCGGTCCTGGCGGAAACGGCGATTACCAACGTGGCGACTTCCGCGGTCACCGGAAATGTGGGCCTGGCCCCGGCGCCGGGCGTCAATATCGAACTGACTTGCGCGGAAGTAAAGGGGACGATTTACACCGTCGACTCCGCGGGTTCTCCTTCATGCAGGCAGAGGAATGCCGAATCTTTGTTGATCCAGGCCGTAGCAGACGGACATGCCGCGTGGAACGGCGCCCTCTCGCTGGTGGCCGACTACACGGATGTGAGGGCCGGAAACATCGGCGGGATCCGTCTGCCGCCTGCCGTTTATAAGTGGAGCACCGGCGTCCAGATACCGGCCAATCTCACGCTCACCGGCGGGCCGAACGATGTCTGGATCTTCCTGATAGAGCGTGACCTCATCGTCGGTCCCAACGTCCAGATCATCCTCGAGGGCGCACTGCCACAGAACGTGTTCTGGCAGACCCTGGTCAACGGCGTGGAACTCGGAGCGGCATCGCAGTTCCAGGGCATCATCCTGTCCGAGACAACGATCTTCATGGGGGCCGGCGCGTCGATAAACGGCAGGCTTCTGGCGGCGGGCTCGATCAACCTCAACCAGAATACGGTCACACAACCGTAACAAATTCAGTCTTCGGGCGCGAGCCAGCGCAAGCCGCGCCGGCCGGCGTGAGGGAAGTGTGCGAGAGGTTTGGGATCAGCGTGCGATAGCCGAATGGCCGCGCCGGGGTCCGGCTGGATCGCGCGCGGATCTGCGAGCGCTTTCCGGCGCGTCGAAGGAGCCGGACAATTGACGGATTGCTTACGGCGGCACGTTACGCGGAGCGATAGTGCCGTGTGTCGCTCGTAATTGCGTGGCGTTGCCCGGAGCGCTGGCGCCAACAGTACTTTCCCACTTCGGCGAGCTCTTCAACTGCACCGCGCTTTCCCACTCTGGACTGGCCTTGGCGCCGCCGGTAACGAGCAATCTGGACTGCCACTGCGCCAGCTCTTGCGGGGCGTTTAACGCGGGGCTTAGTTCTCCCGCCCGCGCGTCTCGCGGGGTCGCGGCGCCGGAACAAATCGTCACCAGACCGGCCAATGCCGCCACCAGGTATGTAGTTGGCGCTGTCATCATCCTGCTCCTGTTCTTCCGTGCCCTGCCCGCGTCCGCATTCGCCTTGCGCGGCCTGCCCGCATCGCCCGGGGGATTCCGCAGTACTGACCCGTTTGCCGCAAACAAACCGTGCGCTGGCTCACATAAGGCGAACGATGCACAAAGCCGGCCGCAGGCCGGCGCGGTTTTCAATTGAGCTGCAGCTCGAAATTTCCTTTGCCGCGCTCCACCGCGATCAGGCGCAGCAGCGGTGCGAGCTGCTGCTGGTGCTGCGCGGGAACGCTGGCCTTGGCCAGGAACGCGGGGTTGTTGCCGAGCGTCCACGATCCCTCGCCTTCGAGCCGCAGCGGACCTTCGATGGTGCGCAGGTACGCATGAACCGTCATGCCTTCGCCGTCGAAGCGGACTTCATAGTTGCCCAACGGCGCAACGGTCGTCAGGGTCGAACCGGCCGCGAGCCACTGCAGGGTTGCATTGCCCTCCAGCGTGTCGCGCGCGATCGACAGGTTCGCCACGTGGATCAGCACCTCGCCGGTAAGCCCGAGCGGCGCGAGCTTGGGCACACCCAGGCCCAGCACCATGGCCGGCAAGCGGATATCGGCGTTCGCCAGTTCGATGCGGGACAGCGATATCGTCACCGGAAAGCGCCGGGTCGCATGTTCCAGCCCGACTTCGCAAACCAGATGTGCGCGCAGCAACGATTCGGGCCGGACACGCCAGTCCAGTGCCCTGGCGATTCCCGCGCGCCCGGCTGCATCGCGAACCTCGATCTGCCCCGACCCCGACCATAGCGTGCCCTGCGCCTCCGCCAGCCGCAGTCTGCCCTGACTTGTGTGCTGCAGGACGGCGTCGACCAGAGTCGCCGGTGCCGTGGCGAACAGGACGAGGGCGTAGGAGCCAATCCCGATCGCGAGCATGCTCCAGAGCTTCATCGCGGTTTCGCGCGGACCAGGGTGGCCGTCACGCTGACCAGGCCCGGCGTGGACATTGCCTCGACACGGCAGGTGTCGAGGCGGACATGCTGCGAATTCAGGGCGCCGATCCAGGCGATCCAGTCTGCGAAGGCCACTGCGCCGAAAACGACCACCACCTGATCGGCGTCCAGCGCATCGATACGCACCAGCGCGCGCGACAGTCCGGCCTCACCGGCCTGGGCCTGCACCAGCGTGCGCAGATCGGTCTGCGACGCTGATATAACCGGCCCGGCGCGCAGACGCTCGAGGTCCACTGCCTGCCGGTCGAGGTTGGCCGCCTGCGCCCGAAGCGTCGTCACGCTGGTGCCCAACTGCATGCGCGCCCGGCTCGCCGTCTGCACGAGTGCCGCGTACAGGGCGGCTCCCAGCACCACGGCCATCGCAGCGATGATTGCCCGATCCCGCGGCGCCCGCGATTCCCAGAGCTTGAGCAACTGCGCTCTCATGATGCCCGCACCGTGATCACTACCGTTGCGCTGCCCGGGCGCTTCAAGGCCGCAGAGGGGTCGACGCTGAGGCCCGACCGCACCAGTTGCGTCACGATACGCTGCACCGCAGCCTCCTCGCCGGCGGCGAGTTCCAGCGTCATGCGCCCGCTCTCGTAGGACACGATCCGCAATCCTCCCGCAGGCAGGTCCTCCATTGCCACCGTCACTTTCCGGATCATCGGCAGGAAATCGCCGACGTCGGTTTCGCCGGCGGCATGGCGGGCCTCGGCGAGCTTGCGGCGCATCTGCAGCGCCGGATCGACCACCGCGACGGCGTCGGGAAAAGCGGCGCGAAACCGCGAGTCCATCTGCTGGCGCAGGGTCCGCTGCTCGCCGGCGAGCGACGTCCAGTCGATGACCAGCGCCGCTGCCTGAATCGCCAGTGCGGCGCCCAGCATCCAGGCGGCCGGTCGCAGTCGCGCAGCCACACCGGTGAAGGCGCGCCAGCGCTGGCGCTCCTGCGCCACGCTGACGCCGGCGTCGGCCGGCGCGGTGCGCCAGTCCCAGGTTCCGGCGAGGCGCACGGCAATGCCGAGTTCCCGGGTCCAGGCTTCGATGTCGGGCACCGCATCGGATTCGGCTGGGTAGAGTGCAAGCGACGCCGGGCCCGCACGGTGTGCTTCCGCTTCCTCGAGCAGCAGGCGCAGGGACAGCGGAGGGGTTTCGCGATCGCCGCAATCGGTCGCGGTGCCTTCGAACTCGCCGGTACGAACGAATCCCTCACCACCGCTCCAGGCAAGGCTCCATTCGCCTGTCACCCGGGGCAGCAACAGCGTCTCGACGTGAACTTCGTAACCACGGATTCCGGCGGCGGCGAGCGCATCGCGCCAGCGCGAGAGGCCCGCCTTGTCGATAATCGCGAGCACATCGTCGTCGCCCACGGTGCCGAGCCAGCTTACGTGGTTCGCATCGGGCTCCCCGGCCGTCTGCTCCTCCACCGCGAAAGCCAGTGCGGATCCGGCACGGCGCCTGGCCTCCTTCGGCACGCGGGCGCGGACGATCAGCACCTGCGCGGCGGGCACCACGAGCTGAATGCGGTCGGCGCGGCGCGGCAGCTCATCGAGCCGCCCCTCTCCCAAAACAGGTTCGCGGCCATTGCCGATGAGCGCCCACTGGCACCGCTGGGGCGGATCGAGAAGCGAGCCGTGGATGCGAAGCAGGCTCACGGCACTTTCCGCCAGACGATGTCGGGCCAGCCGGCGTCGTCGCGCGCCAGCAACGCGACCCCGCGGGCCTGCGCGCCGCCGATGGTCACGCGCAGGGTGGCCAGGAAGTAATCGCTGCCGAAGGAAATGTCGCCGGTTTCCACCTGGACGCCTGTGGGAAGTTGTCTGACGAAATCGGTGCTGTCGCTGAAGTAGGCGCGTCCGCGGCGTGCGATCAGGGCGCGCGCGCCGTCAAGGCCCAGACCGTCGAAGATTGCGGCAAGCACTTCGGGCGAAGCCGTGTTCGCGTTCACCGGAGTGTGCCGGGGAAGGGCGGCGACGAACGGGCGCAGGCGGGCGCGCACGCCCTCGTCAAAGCCGCTCACGAGCGCCAGCTCGGCCACATCGGTCAGCGGCCTGTTGGCGGTGAGGTAGGGCGGCTGCATCGCCAGATAGGTGTCGTCTTCAGCGCCGCCTTGCGGTTGCGGCTCGCTGTCGGCGTCGATCCAGTCGGCCAGCGTGTCGGCGAGTGCAACCGGCAACCCCAGCACGGACAGCAGGCGTTGAAAATACGCGAGCTGCGTGAGGTTCACTTTTCCCGTCCTCACCACGTTGTTGAGGTTGAACCGGCCCTGCTGGTCTTCGATGAAGCCGGCGAGTTCGCCGCCTTCAACCGGCATCGGCGGCAACCGCAACGCCCAGGGTTCGCCGGGATGGTCGACGTTGCTGAGGCGGCGATCGTCGCTCAGCACCGCGCGCGCCCAGTCCACGCCAGCTTGTATCAGGGTCTGCGCCTGGACATGGGCGGACGTCAGTTCACCCTGCCGCGCCCAGGTACTCTGCGTGATCATGATCGCAGTGGCTGCCATGGTGGCCAGGGCGACTACGCCCATGGCAAGGACGATGGCCACACCCCCTTGTGCCTTTCCAATGATTGGAGGCTTTCCCATCATCGTGACGCGCTCATGATCGTAACTTGCTCTCATGATTTCAGCCCGAAGATGCGCACGATTTCCTCGCCCGAGACGAGGACGATGCGCAACCTCACCGCCTCCGGGACCGGCATGTCGGCGGCCGCGCCCGGCCAGGCGTCCACCCATGCCAGCTTGGCGTTGAGGTACTGCAACTCGAAGGCGCTGACATCCGCCAGCACCGGGTAGCGCTCCGGCAGCGTGCCGGGCGCGATGTCGAGTCCCGGCCACAGCCACAGTTCGATCTGCCGCCCTTCGCTGAACCGGTAGGCGACCCGTCGCGGGGTATCCATGCCCTCCACCGAGGCAAAGCGGCTGAATTCGAGGAGCGGCCCCGACGTTGCGCCCGGAACGCCGCGCCAGGCCGGCGCGATGCCGGAGCCGGACCGCACTGCGCGCGGCGCGGCGAGCCTGACGTCGCGCTCGAACCGGGCAATGAAGGCGGAGACGCGCCGCCACTTGTCCGTCTCCCTGGAGACGTGCTCGCGCGCATCGAGCACCGCGCCAAGACCGCGGTAGGACATCAGCGCCAGCGCCGAAAGAATGAGCAGCGCGGCCAGCACCTCGATCAACGTGAATCCTCTGGTCGAATACCCCGTGGAGATCCTCATCGGCTCCCCCCAACGGGACGTACGACGAATCCGGCGAGGTGTGCAAGCGCATGAGCCTCGTCGGGCACCGCGAACACCCGGATGTCGACGCGCCGGAACGCAGCATTGGGCGTTGCGATGACCTCCTCGCGCCAGGAGAACTCGAAGCCGCCCTGGCTTTGCGTACCCTTGAGGATTCCAGTCGGGGGCCATTCGCCGCGGACGCGCTGGTCGGCAAGTATGTTCTCCGCAACCCAGCCGGCAAGCAGACGCGCGCGAAGTTCGCCGACGCTGCTGGTGCCGCCGCCAGCGACGCGCAACGCCGCGAGAAGCGCGATCGAGATGATCGCCAGGGCAACCAGCACCTCGACCAAGGTGAAAGCCTCGGGCCTACCGCGGCGCCGGTTCGCCATTTTCCTTTTCCTGTTCCGCCACCACGCGCACCTCGCCGATCGGAGAACCCGCCACCGTGCCGCGCGCGGCGCCGAGCGCCATATCGATGCGGAAGGAGGACGCCGTGCCATAGGGGTTGAATTCCAGGCGCATGTGCGCGGAAGGACGCAGGTTCTCCACACTCATCGCGGCGATCACCATTCCCTGCGGCAGCGTGCGTGCGCGCAGGGAATCGTCGTCGAGGATCTCGGACCAGTTGGTATCTTCACTGAATCGCCAGAAGCGGTATCCCGGCCCGTCCGCGGTCCAGGCAATGGACCTGCCGGTGAGGCGCGATTGCATCGAGGCAAGGTCGAGCAGTTGCGCCAGCCTTTCGGCCTCGACACGCAGCAACGCCCGATCGTCGGGCTGCGTGATGGTGCTGACCAGGCCGACAAAAAGGCCCATGATCAGCAGCACCACCAGCATCTCGATGAGCGTGAAGCCACGGAGGTGCTTTGAGCGATTGGGAGATTGGGTGATTGTCAATCCTGCGGTCACCTGCGACATTGTCTCAATCACCTGATCACCCAATCGCTCAATCGCCGCTTCTAAAGCGACCACGAGCCGATGTCGGCGTCGTTGGCTTCACCGCCGGCTGCGCCATCGGCGCCGAAACTGATCACGTCGATCTCGCCGTGAATCCCGGGGTTCAGATATTGGTAGGGATTGCCCCAGGGATCCCGCGGCAGGCGCTCGACATAGCCACCTGCCTTCCAGTTGGGCGCGAGCGGGGCGGTGGTGGGCCGCGTGGTCAGTGCCTGCAAGCCCTGTTCCGTCGCGGGGTATCGCTGATTGTCCAGGCGATAGAGCTTCAGGGCCTGCATCAGGCTGGCGATGTCCTGCTTCGCAGCAATGACCCTTGCCTCGTCGGGACGGCTGATGATTTTCGGCACTACCAGGGCGGCAAGAATGCCGAGAATCACGACCACCACCATCACTTCGAGCAATGTGAATCCACCTTGCCCGGCCGATACTTTCATTTGACCCTCCTCGCTAGTCCGTTGATCTAAGGGTCGTTCGTGATTTTTCCCGATCCGGCCAGATGCGGCAATTATCCCGCTTGCCGGGCGCCACTCTGTACGCTAGCGCACATACGCCCGGCTACTTTCAACCTAGCCTTCGGATCGTTAGTGCGGTATTCCCGTCAGTCGATCAAAACGAGTCGCAGGCCCCCGGGCACCGGCGCGCGAAAGAACAAAGCATGCAACAACTCTCGTTCGACCGATCGAATTTCCCGCAAACGGCCGTAGTTACCCTGGTGACTGTTGCCGTGCTGGTTTTGCTTGCCTTCGTTGCGGCGTACTGGACGTGGACATGGTTTGCGCCGCGGCCGGAACTGCGTGCGCAGGCCGCCGCCGATCCCGGTGGCGGTGCTTCCCCCGACGCGCTGTTCGGCAAAGTACAGCGGGATCAGAACAGTACCGCGCCGACCGGAATGGCGATCAGGCTGCTCGGCATCGTCGCGGCCACGGAGGGGCGCTTGGGATACGCGGTGGTGCAGCTCGAGACGAAGGACATTCTCGCCGTTCCGGAAGGCGAGGACGTTTCTCCCGGAATCCGGCTTGCGGAAGTCGGCTTCGACTACGTCATCCTGGAACGCGGCGGAATCCGTGAAACGTTGGCGTGGCCGGACAAGAACCCCGCCGCGGCACCCCCGGCACCGCGGCCCAACCAGTGAATTCTCAGCCAAAGATCTACGTTACTCGCCGAAGGTGTGTCCGAAAGTGAAAATCAAGTGTTGCGGGTCAAAAAATAAATTCTTCTGGTCGGTGGCGGCCCTGGCGATGTGCCTGGCTTTGCCCGCGACCCCACAGGAAGACCCGGGAATCAGGCCGGACTTGCGTCCCGGCGCTGCCGGCGCCAACGCCAACGAGTCCGCGCGTCCCGCCGAGCCCTATCCGGTAACTCCACCCGCAGTGCAAGGCGGGCCAACGACGCGCTCCCCGCAACCGGGCGCCACGGGCGCTAACGAGTCCGCGCGTCCCGCCTATACGCCATCGGTAAAGCCATCGGCAGCGCAAGGCGTGCCAGTGAAGCGCTCCCCGAAAAAGGGCGCCAAAGGCGCCAGCGAGCCCGCGCGTTCGAATCCCGATGTGGTCACGCTCAACTTCGTCAACGCGGAAATCGAAGGCGTGGTGAAGGTGGTGGGCGAAATCACCGGCCGGAACTTCATTCTCGACCCGCGGGTGAAGGGCACGATCAACATCGTCTCGGTCAAGCCCATACCGCGGGCTTTCGTGTACGACGTGTTCCTGTCCGCGCTGCGCCTGCAGGGTTTTGCCGCCGTGGAGGATCGCGGCCTCGTCAAGATTGTTCCCGAGGCCGAAGCCAAGCTGCATTCGAGCCCTACCGTCGGTCCCAACGACCAGTCGCGCACCGGCGGGGAGCGTATCGAGACCCGGGTGTTCACGCTGAAGTATGAATCCGCACTGCAGATGCTGCCGGTCCTGCGTCCGCTGATCGCCGCAAACAACACCATCACCGCCTACCAGAACACCAATACGCTGGTAATCACCGACTATGCCAGCAACCTTCAGCGCCTGGAAAAAATCATCGACTCGATCGACCGGCCGAGCGGAAACGATCCTGTCATGATTCCCATCCAGTATGCTTCGGCGGTCGATGTGGCTGTGGCGGTCAACCGTCTGTTCGCGGAATCGCCGCAGGGCCAGGGCGCAGCCGTGGCGGAGCCAACCCAGCGTTTTGTCGTCGTCGCGGATGCCCGCTCCAACAGCCTGCTGGCGCGTTCGGGCGATCCCTCCCGCCTTGCCCGGCTGCGCAAGTTCGTGGCGATGCTGGACTCACCGACCAATGCCAGCGGCAATATCCATGTCGTCTATCTGAAAAACGCCGAGGCGGTGAAGATTGCCGAGACCCTGCGGGCGATCTATCAGGGTGATGCCGGGGCATCGACCGCGCCGCGTTCGGCGTCAACTTCTCTCGGCGCCTCCGCACCGGCGCCGATGCAAGCCCCCGGCGCCGCTGGATCGCTCGGCGCAAACCAGATCCAGGCTTCTTCCGCTTCGGCTGCGTCTCCGGCGGGAATCATCCAGGCCGACGCGGCCACCAACTCGATCATCATCACCGCGCCCGACGCGATCTACAACAACTTGCGCGCCGCGCTGGACAAGCTCGACGTGCGCCGGGCGCAGGTCTACGTTGAAGCGCTGATCGCGGAACTCACCGCCGACAAGGCCGCCGAGTTCGGCGTCCAGTGGCAGTCCCTGAGCGGGCTGGGTGGCACCAGCACGCAGGGTTTCGGCGGCACCAATTTCGGCACCGCGGGCCAGAACATCATCGGAATTTCCCAGAACCCGGCTTCGGCCGCAGCCGGGCTCAACGTCGGGGTGGTCAACGGCAACGTGAACATTCCCGGCCTGGGCACGATTCTGAATATCGGGGCGCTGGTGCGTGCGCTGGAAACCGACGCCAACGCCAATATCCTGTCCACGCCGACGCTGCTGACGCTCGACAACGAGGAGGCGGCGATCATCATCGGCCAGAACGTGCCCTTCATCACCGGACAGTTCGCGCAGACGGGGGCAAGCACCACTGCAACCCCGTTTCAGACGATCGAACGACGCGACGTCGGGTTGACCTTGCGGATCAAGCCGCAGATCTCGGAAGGGGGCACGGTGCGCCTGCAGATTTATCAGGAGGTCTCGAGCGTCCAGGACAAGACCAATCCCGCCGGCGTCATCACCAACAAGCGCGCGGTGGAATCGACGGTGCTGGTCGACGACGGCCAGATCGTGGTGATCGGCGGCCTGATCCAGGATACGGTCACCGATGGCGTGCAGAAGGTTCCGGTGCTCGGCGACATCCCGTTGCTGGGCGGGCTGTTCCGCTACAAGACGCGCTCGCGTATCAAGACCAACCTCATGATCTTCCTGAAGCCCACTCTGGTGCGTAACAGCGAGGATTCCGGGACCTATACTGGCGAACGCTATGACTACATCCGCGGCGAGCAACTCAGGGCAAAGCCCAGACGGGATGCTGTTCTGCCTGATGTGGAGTCCCCGCTGCTGCCCCCACGGGCGACTGTCGCCCCCACGGTGCCGTCGACGAATCCGAAGCCTGAACCGTGAATCCCGGCGCAACTTACAAGGTCTCCTACGCCTTCTCCAAGGCCAACGGTGTGGTGGTGACGGGTCTGGATGGCGAGAGGGCGGAAGTGGCGGTGCGCAGCGATGCGCAGGCGGGCGCGCTGGCGGAGTTGCGCCGCGCGCTCGGGGTGCCGCTGCGCGCCCGGCGCATTGCCGTGGAGCAGTTCGATGAGTTGATCGCGGCGACGTACAACGCTGCCAACGCCGGGGCCGCCGCGCTTGCCGATGATCTTGCCCAGGACCTGGACCTCTCCAGGCTGCTGCAGGAAATCCCCCGGATCGAGGACCTGCTCGAAAGCCAGGACGATGCGCCGGTCATCCGCCTGATCAATGCCTTGCTCACCCAGGCGCTGCGCGACGGCGCCTCGGACATCCATATCGAGCCCTTCGAGACGCGCTCAGTGGTGCGGTTGCGCATCGACGGCACGCTACGCGACCTGATCGAGCCGGCGCGTGCCCTGCATGGGGCGATCGTCTCGCGGGTCAAGATCATGGCCCAGCTCGACATCGCGGAGAAGCGCCTGCCCCAGGACGGCCGCATCACACTGCGCGTGGCCGGCAAGCCGGTGGACGTGCGCGTGTCGACCATCCCCACCGGACACGGAGAAAGAGTGGTGCTGCGCCTTCTGGACAAGCAGGCCGGGCGGCTCGATCTCACCAAACTGGGCATGGACGACGCCACTCTTGCGCAAATGGACCGGCTCATCCTCGAGCCGCACGGCATCGTCCTGGTGACCGGGCCCACCGGTTCGGGCAAGACCACCACCCTCTACGCCGCGCTGTCGCGGCTTGATGCCACCGCGCTGAACATCATGACCGTCGAGGACCCGATCGAGTACGACCTCGACGGCATCAGCCAGACCCAGGTCAACACCCGCATCGAGATGAGTTTCGCGCGGGCGCTGCGCACCATCCTGCGCCAGGATCCGGACGTGGTCATGATCGGCGAGATCCGCGACCTGGAGACCGCCCAGATCGCCGTCCAGGCGAGCCTCACCGGCCATCTCGTCTTCGCCACGCTGCACACCAACGACGCCGTGAGCGCGGTGACGCGGCTGGTTGACATGGGGGTGGAGCCGTTCCTGCTCGCTTCGAGCCTGATCGGGGTGGTGGCGCAGCGCCTGGTGCGCCGCCTGTGCCTGCAATGCCGCAAGCCCTTCGTGGCCGATGCGACGGAACTGCGCACCCTGGGGTTCACCCCGGCGGATGGCACCCTGTACTCGGCGCAGGGCTGCCCCGCCTGCAATCTATCCGGTTATCGCGGCCGCACCGGCATCTACGAGTTGATCATGGTCGACGACGACCTGCGCCGCCTGGTGCACGACCGCGCCTCCGAACAGACCCTGCGCACCCATGTGGTGTCGCGCGGCATGCGCTCCTTGCGCGATGACGGCATGCGCTGGGCCGGGCAGGGCGTGATCAGCCTCGAGGAAGTGATCCGCGTCACCCGCGAGTGATTCGTGAACCCATTCAAGAGAACCCTCACCGCAGAGGCGCAGAGGCGCGGAGGAAACGCAGAGAACTACAAACGGGATGTCAGCGACGAATATCCCACGGAAACGGATGGCGCATGAGCGAATCCACCAATGCAGCCCACAAGAGATTCACTTTATTGCTTTCCTCCGCGCGGTTTTCTCTGCGCCTCTGCGCCTCCGCGGTGAGGGTTTACTGAGAATCATGTGACCCGTATGAAGCGCTAATGGAAGCCTTTCAGTATCAGGCGCTGGACGCCGCCGGCCGCACTGTGTCCGGCGTCGTACAAGCCGACACGGCGCGCCAGGCGCGCGCGCAGTTGCGCGCGCAGGGCCTGCTGCCCTCGGTCATCGGTCCGGTGCGCGCCAAAGAGCGTGCGGGACAGGCCTGGTCGCGCGGTATCTCGGCCGCGGAGCTGAGCCTGACGACCCGGCAGATGGCGACCCTGCTGGCCTCCGGCCTGACCATGGAGCAGTCGCTCAATGCGCTGATCGAAGCGGCCACCGACCCGGTGACCCGCGAGGTGTTGACCGGCGTCAAGACCGAAATCACGGCCGGGCTGTCCCTGGCCGGGGCGCTGGGCGCCTACGAGAAGAGCTTTCCGGATTTCTACCGGGCGCTGGTGCACGGCGGCGAGGAGTCCGGGGCGCTGCCCACCGTGTTGCAGCACCTGGCCGATTATCTCGACGCCCGCCAGGCGTTGAGGCAGAAGACCAGCCTGGCGCTGCTCTACCCGATCCTGGTCACCATCGTCGCCCTCTCGATCGTCACCGGGCTGCTGGTCTACGTGGTGCCGCAGGTGGTGCAGGTGTTCCAGCAATCGCGCCAGAGCCTGCCGCTTCTCACCCGGGGCCTGATCGGGCTGAGCGACTTCCTGCGTGCGACCTGGCCCTACATCGTGGCACTGGTTATCGGCGTGACGGTGGCGGCGCGCCTGGCGCTGCGCAGTGAGGCGACGCGGCGAAGCTGGCATGGCTTTTTGCTGCACCTGCCCTGGCTGGGGTCGCTGATTCGTGGCGTCAACACCTCGCGCTTTGCCAGCACGCTGGCGATCCTGGTCGGCGGCGGCGTGCCGCTGCTCTCCGCGCTCGGCTCCGGGGCGCGGGTGATGACCAACCTGGTGATGAGGGAGGCCGTCGAACGCGCGATCGGCCGGGTCCGCGAAGGCACGAGCCTGGGGCGCGCCCTGGGTGAAACCCGTGCCTTTCCGCCCCTGCTCATCCATCTGGTGGCAAGCGGGGAGGTGAGCGGCAAGCTCGAGCAGATGCTGGGGCGCGCCGCGCACCTGGAAACGCAGGCGCTGGAGCGGCGCCTGGCGGTGTTCCTGACGCTGCTCGAACCGGTAATGATCCTGGTGATGGGAGGGGTGGTGCTGATGATCGTGCTTGCAATCCTGCTGCCGATCATCGAAATCAACCAACTGGTGCGCTGACGCACGCCGGTAGAACACGGTGAATCGCAGCATGTAGGCAAGCGCCGCAACGATGCCGAGCTGTCCAATCTCCACGCCGAGGTTGAAACCGAACAGCGACAGGGCAAGCGCGTCGGGAGGCAAACCGAGATCCTTCAGCGCGCCGGCGAAGCCGAATCCATGGATCAGGCCGAAGCCGAAAGCGGCCACCCAGCATCCGGCGCCTTCGACAGGCGTTGCAGAATCGCCTGCGCCTCCGCGCCGCGGCCCGTCAGTCCGGCCAGTTCGGCGAGGCAGGCTTCCGCATACAGGGTTGTGCCGGGCTGGCGCAGCTTTTCGCAGCTTCCGCGTAGCGGCCTTGCACCTGCAGGATCGTTGCCTGCGTCAGCCAGGCCTGCGCGTTATCCGGATCCGTGTGCAAGGCCTGTTCGCCAGCGCCGGTTCGAACGCATGCGTGCTCTGCAGGATGGTCGCCTGCATGAGCAGTACCGGAACGGGCGGATCCGGCGTCGACCACCAGGGGATGAGTGCGGCCTCGGCGTAGCCCAAATAGCGCGGATCGCCATCGCGGCGGGCCTTTTCGATGCAAAGCCGGGCGACATGGACGGCCAGCGCCAGATCGCCTGGACCGGCATCCATGGCAAACACGCCAATGGCAACCAAACCAATGGCAAAGTCCAGGCGTCGGATCAAACGTTTTCTGAATTGAGAGTCGCCTGGGGAGTGAGCAAGCGATCGTATTCGCGTTTGACCACCGCATAACATTCGCACACCCGCGCTTCCAGCTTCGCCCGGTCCAGCACGGTGATCTTGCCGCGGCTGTAGTGGATCAGTCCTTCCGCCTGCAGCTTGCCGGCGGCCGCGGTCACGCCTTCCCGGCGCACTCCCAGCATGTTGGCGATCAGTTCCTGGGTCATGGTGAGTTCGCTCGAAGGCAGGCGATCCAGGCTCAGGAGCAGCCAACGGCACAGTTGCTGGTCGACGCTATGGTGGCGGTTGCACACCGCGGTCTGCGACATCTGCGTGATCAGCGCTTGCGTGTAGCGCAGCAGCAGTTTTTGCAGCGGGCCGCCGCGCTCAAACTCTGCCTGCAGAAGACTCCTCTTGAGCCGGTAAGCAAAGCCCGCGCTCTGCACCACCGCGCGTGCCGAGGTGGTTTCGCCGCCCAGGAACAGGGCAAAGCCCACCACGCCTTCGCGGCCCACGACGGCGATCTCCGCCGAGGCGCCGTCCTTCATGACGTAGAGCATGGACACAATGCTGGTGGTGGGGAAATACTCGTAGCTCTGCTCGCTGCCGGATTCGTAGACGGCCCAGCCCAGAGGCAACGGCACGAGTTCCAGATGGGGCTGCAGGCGCGCGTAGTCTTCTGCCGGCAGGGCAGCGAGAACCTGGTTCTGCCTTGGCGTGGGGGCGCTACCTGGCCTGGGAAATATTTTCTCCATGGACAACACGAGTCCTGACACGACGAACCCGAAGCCTAGAACAAATATCCGGGTCTCTATGTGCGGTAACGAACATAAACCGCCGTTTTCCCCGGCTATAAATAGCGCTCGCGACTGCGGCCGATGCTTGATTCAACGGGCATTGCGCCTGTGGTGCGAGATGTAAATCCTGAAGTTCAAGGCCCGGTCATGGTGATGGCGATCTCCTTCCGGGCCTTTTTTTGTTCGCCGGCCGGATTGAAGCATCTGGACTGACGCGAACGCGGGTTTTGAATGCACGTCAGAACCGAACCAACCGGCAATTCAATAAAAGAGCGGGGAAAAGCGTTTCCGCCTTTCCCCGCTCCGGGTAGTTCCGGGCGTCGCAAATTACCGGTCAGGCATCGGTCGCCTCATCGGTGTCGGACGTTGGCGGCGTTACCGCAACATCCAGCGGTTCTCCCGTGTCGTTCGCCGGTGTCGTATTCAGATAGTTGACGAATGCGGCAACACGTTGCCAACGTTGCGCTAATCCGGACTTGCAGCGCAAAAAAAAACTCGGAAAGAAATGGGCCGGGTATTCCAGGTGTTTTCATCCAGGGAGGATAGGATGAATGACCTCCCGGGCTCCCGCTCCGGGATTGTCTGCGTGGCAACGCACACAGTGCGCATGCCGTTGCCGATCGTGAAGCGGCTGAGGGCGACGAACGCGCGGTCAGGGAGTTTTTTCATGACCGCCGTTCGTTCTCAGCGGCGGTCCGCTTGCCAGCAAGGCGGCGAACTCCCCGGCGGCCACGGGCTGGCTGAACAACAAGCCCTGTCCCTCGGCGCAGCGGCGGGATTGCAGGAAGGCGAGTTGCTCCGGCGTCTCGATGCCCTCGGCCACGACACTCTGCCTGAGGCTCATCCCCATGGCGATGACGGCACTGACGATGGCCTCGCCGGCCTCGTCGTCGATGCTCTGCACAAACGATTGGTCGATTTTTATGGTGTCTATCGGAAAACGCCGCAGATAGCTAAGGCTGGAATAGCCGGTGCCAAAGTCATCGATGGCAATACGTACACCGAGGTCCTTGAGCGCACCCAGGCTCGCCATGGTCATGGCGGTGTCCTGCATGAGCAGGCTTTCGGTCAGCTCCAGCTCGAGGCGGTGCGGATCCACGCCGGTATCGTCGAGGATGGCGCGGACACCGGCGAGAAAATCCCTGCTGTGGAACTCGGCCGCGGAAACATTGACCGCCATATGCCCGATGTCGAGGCCGGCTTGCAGCCACGTGGCGGTCTGCCGGCAGGCTTCGCGCAGCACCCACTTTCCAATCGGAACAATCAGGCCGCAGTCCTCGGCGATGCTGACAAATTCTGTCGGATACACGAGTGCATCATCCGGTCCCCGCAGGCGGACCAGGGCCTCGATACCGGTAATGGCGCTGGTCTCGAGATTGACCTTGGGCTGGTAATGCAACACCAGCCCATGCTGCTGCAACGCCCGGTGCAGCGCATCCTCGACGGACCTTCGCGCGACCGCGTGGGCATTCATGTCCGCGGTGAACGCCTGGTAGTTGTTGCGCCCGTTTTTCTTGGCGTGATACATCGCGGTGTCGGCGTTCTTGAGGATCGTTTCGACATCCTTGCCGTCGTCCGGATAGAGACTGAAGCCGATGCTCAGGGTGACGTGGAGCAGATGGCCGCCGATGGCATGGGGCGCAGTCATGGCCCCGATCAGTTTTGCGGCGGTAAGGGCGACGTCCTGCTGGCGGTCGACTTCGGCCAGCAGTATCACGAACTCGTCGCCGCCGTAACGGCTGACGGTATCGGAACTGCGCACGCAAGCCGGCAGGCGCTTTGCGGCCGATTGCAGCAACCGATCGCCGACGCCATGCCCAAGCGCATCGTTGACGTGCTTGAAGTGGTCGAGGTCCAGATACAGCAGGGCGACGCGCTTGCCGTGACGCTGCGCCAGCGCGATCGACTGCGCCAGCCTGTCCATCAGCAGAGCCCGGTTCGGCAGGCCGGTGAGAAAATCGTGTTCGGCCATATAGGACATCTGCGCAGTGGCCTGCTCGGCGGCTTCGGTCATTGTCTCGGCGCGAACCGTGGCGATCACCAGGCGCTCATTCGCTTCCCGCAACTGCGCTCCGCTGCGCGCGCCCAGCGCGGCCGCGATCCGCGCCGCCTCTTCCCGCCGGTCGGCGGCCTCTTCCCTGCGGTCTGCGGATTCCTGGCGCCGGTCTGCAGCCGCTTCCCTGCGGTCTGCGGTTTCTGTGCGAACAAGGGCCGCCTCTTCGCTGGCAAGAACCGCCGCCTCACGCTCGACAAGGGGCCTGGCGGCGGGGACGGGTGATCGTACGGACGAGCCGGCCGCGGATGCCTGCCCGGTCACGCGTTTCCGGGGGGAACGGCTTTTCTTTCTCATCCTGCTAGACCGCCTTCGCTTCCGGTGCGGGCTCTTCACCCCGCGGAATGAGACCCGGCGGAATGAGGTCCGCATAGCCTACACGGCGCATTTGAGGACTGACCTGCCTCATGGGGACATCCGCCGGCGCGGATCGCGGCTGCGGGATCGCTTGTTCTCCATAGGGGTCTGTCCTGCCAATAACTTTGAGAGCGGGTATTCGATTGATCCGGGGGCGTGCCATTTGCGCGGTCCGGGCGCCGGGACTCGGATCTCTTCGCCGGGCCAGTATCCGTTTGTTAAGGGTGCGCGTATGTGCGCTAAACCACACAAATCGTCGTGGCGCGCAAATGCCGAATGCGGCGGCAAAGGGCGGCGAAGTGGTGACGTAGAAGTGGGGAAGTGGCGGCGAAAGCTTCTCCGAATTTCGTTCAAAGTTCTTCGAGTATCTGTCAATCATTACCGGCGAGCTCAGACAAGGCTCCTATACCCGTCATGGCCTGGAGGAATACATCTCCGATTGCATCATCCTCCTCGACAACAGAGTCAGGGAGCAAATCTCCACCCGTAGAATCCGTGTCATTAAATATCGCGGATCAAATCATGGAACAAACGAGTATCCCTTCGTCATTGACAAAGAGGGCCTGTCAGTCATCCCCATCACCTCGGCAGGACTCGACCAACCGGGCACTCGCGAGAGAGTTTCGACCGGAATTCCCTCCCTGGATAAATTGTTCCAGGGTGGAGGATATACCCGGGCCAGCACCGTCCTCGCTTCAGGTACCGCGGGAACCGGAAAAACAAGCCTCGCGGTTGCATTCGCGTACAAAGTTGTAAACGTGGGGAGCGGTGTCTGTTGCTGTCTTACGAAGAATCGTCAGGCCAACTCAAAACATGGGTTCCATCGGTTTTGATCTGGCACCATTGGTGAAAAAAGGATTGTTAAAGATTGTATCCACCAGGCCCTCTTTTTTTGGTTTGGAGATGCATTTACTCGATTTATACAAGCTCGTGGCCGATTTCAAACCAAAGGCCGTGGTCATCGATCCCCTGACAAGTCTCCTCGGACAGGGCAACGAACTTGAAGTTCAATCCATGCTGACTCGCATGATTGATGCGCTAAAATCCCGGGGCATCACCGGATTTTTTACCAGTCTTGTTTCCTGAAGCCAGCAAAATGACACAAGCGGCGAGATCGGCGTCTCGTCGTTGATTGACACCTGGATCGTAGTCAGGGAATTGGAAGAAAATGAGGGTAGAAAGCGCGTTCGTGGCATTTACATCGTCAAGTCTCGTGGCATGGGCCATTCCAGTGACGTCCACCAATTGATTATGAGTGATGATGGTTTGGAAGTGGCAGTCATGGATTCTGATGCGACCGCAGGCGACAGTCAGAAAAAGAAGGTCGGCAAGAGTCCTTCTTCGCCACCAGCATCGATCAAAAAAAGGTGACGGGTTCTGATGGCAATCAGACCCTGGCGATCCCCATGGGATCATCACCTCCTAATTTCATTGTCGGCATTGGCGGCTCGGCGGGCGCGCTGAACGCCTACAAGGCACTCTTCGACGCCCTGGCGCCCGATACCGGTATGGCCTTTGTCATTGTTTCTCACATTCACCCCTCCGCCCATAGTTACCTGGCGAAAATTCTGGCGCGTCACACCAGAATGCCAGTCATGCTGGCTGCCAATGGGATGCCGATTCAGGCTAATCATGTCTACGTGATTCCTGCGAATGCGGATCTTACCGTTGAGGGCTATTCGTTCAAGGTCGCCTCCCCGCGCAGCAGGAGGAACAACCAGGTGGATTTGTTCTTGATGTCTTTGGCGGAAGTCGTGGGGGCGCGTGCGATCGGCGTTATTCTCTCCGGGTATGAAAGCGACGGTACCGAGGGATGCCGGCATGGCGGCAAGCAACTCAGGCACCAGATGTTGAAGCTGGCCGAGTGTTGAAGGTGACCGGCCGGCCCCCCGCGCTCAAACCTGCCTGGGTGCATCGACCTTCTCACCCGCCAAAAAAGGCGACGCCAGGAATCTTGCTTCGAAGATTTCGCCCGGCACCGGTTTACTGAACAAATAGCCCTGTATTTCGTCGCAGTCCAGCACCCGGAGCAGGCGCGATTGCTCCTCGGTCTCGACGCCCTCCGCGACAACCTTGAGCGTCAGCGGATGCGCCAGGTTGATGATGGTGGACACCAGCGCCAGCCCTTCCGGCCCGGAGGTCATATCGGCCACGAACGAGCGGTCGATCTTGAGTGTGTCCACGGGCAGCTTCGAGAGGTAACTCAGTGACGAGAATCCGGTGCCGAAGTCGTCGATGGCGACCGTTACGCCCATGGCGCGGATCTCCTGCAGGCTTTCAATACTGTGCCTGACGTCCTCCATGATCAGGCTTTCGGTGATCTCCAGTTCCAGTCCGGACGCCGCCTGCTCGTCGATGCTGATGACCTGTCTGATTTCGGTGATAAAGCCGCGGCTGCGCAACTGTTGCGGCGATACGTTTACCGCGACGCGCACCGCAGCCAGGCCCGCGGTACGCCAGCCCAGATAATCCCCGACGGCCTTGCGCAGTGCCCAGCGTCCGACTTCATGGATCAATCCGGTTTCTTCCAGGATCGGAATGAAGTCTTGCGGCGGCACCAGGCCGTATCCGGGCCGCTGCCAGCGCAGCAAGGCCTCGATGCCGGCAATGCGGCCACTGTTGAGCTGTACCGTGGGCTGGTAGTACAGAACAAATTCGCCATTTTCTACGGCCTCGCGCAAGGCCGTTTCCAGGCCGGAACGGGCCGACGCTTCGGCATTCATCTGCGCCGTAAAAAAACGGCTGGTGTCACGCCCCGCCTGTTTGGCGCGGTACATCGCCGTGTCCGCGCATTTAAGCAAGGTTTCCGGGTCAGATGCATCGTCGGGATGGACCGTGATGCCAATGCTGGCGGTCACGGCTACCTCATGGCCTTGCAGGTCGAAGGGTGCGCGCAACACATCCCGTACTTTATTGGCGACGAGGGCGGCGCCTTGCTGGCCGTCATCCATCACCAGGATCAGGGCAAACTCGTCCCCACCCAGACGCCCGACTGTATCCCGGGTGCGCACGCATTGGGCCAGACGGCTGCTGAACTGACCCAGCAAATCATCGCCAACAGCGTGACCCAGCGTGTCGTTCACGTTCTTGAAGTAATCCAGGTCGATGAACAGGACGGCGACCTGCCAGCCGCGATCCGAGGCCTGGGCCAGGGTCTTCCTGAGGGTCTCATGAAACAGCCTGCGATTGGGCAGGCCCGTGAGGGCATCGTAATGTGCCAATTGATGCAGGCGCTCCAGGCGTTTCTCCGCTTCATTGCGCTCGGTGATGTCGTGCACCACGCTTACGATGATCCAGTCCGCGCCGGAGCGATGGGCGTGTCGACGCACTTCTACCTGCAACTGGGATCCATCCTTGCGCTGTAATCGGGTTTCCTCCAACTCGTTCGTGTGGTGACCGGAGATGATGGCATCGTAAACACTCGCCAGATGTTCGGGCGTCGCCGAGGCCATCTGCGCCGGGCCCAGCTTGAATAGTTCTTCGCGCGTGTAGCCGAGCATCTTGCAGGCTGTCGCATTGAGTTCGACAAAGTCCATGGTGGTGCGGTTCACCAGAAAAATCGCATCGGCAGTTGCGTCCATCGCCGTACGGAAGCGCTGCAAGTCAGCCGTGCGCGCCTGAACCTGGCGTTCCAGGACGGCACCATGATTTTTCAGATAGTCGCTGTATTCCTTCAAGCGCAACAGATTGCGGACCCGAAGCCACAACTCAGCGCGGTCGACCGGTTTCGTCAAAAAATCCTCCGCCCCGGCATTGAGACCAGCCAGGCGGGCGCTGCGGTCGAATTGCGCGGTTAACATGACGATCGGAATACTTGAGGTGGCGGGGTTACTTTTGAGCAGGCCGGCCACCTGGTGTCCGTCCATGTCCGGCATCATGATGTCCAGCAGGATCAAGTCTGGCGCGCGGTGCGCAACAGAAGCCAGCGCCTCTTCGCCACTGGCGGCGGTCAGCGTAAGATATCCTTCGGGCAGCAGCAGAGATTCGAGCAGCTTGCGGTCCAGCAGTTCGTCATCAACGATCAGGATTGTGGCAGCGGAACCGGTCATGGGATCTTCAATTCGTCCCTGATCAGCAGCGCGTCTATCGCTGCAAGTAGTTCCCTGTAGCGCAACGGCTTGGCGATATACGCGTCGCATCCGGCGGCCCGGGTTTTTTCCTGATCTTCTTTCATCGCCATCGCGGTCAGAGCGATGACTGGAATCCCCGCCGTGGCCGGATTCTGTTTCAGGAGAGCGGTCGCCGCCAGGCCATCCATGTCCGGCAACTGGATATCCATCAGGATCAGATCGGGATGCTCCGCGCGCGCAAGGGCCAGACCGGTTTCCGCGTCGACGGCGCAAAGCACGCTATGGCCGACATTCTCCAGCAGGAGAGAGGCCAGTTTCATGTTCGTCGCATTGTCTTCAATGACTAATATTCGGGCCATCCGGTTTCCTTTTCGTACGCTGCAAGGCGCGCCTGACTTCGTTCATAAAGCCGACACGATTGAATCGGGCTTTTTCGACAACATTTATGATCTTGTCCGGAATGCTATTGAGCTCGGCGCGGTCCAGCCTGGTGATGTGCATGGCGGTCACTGCCAGGATCGGGATCGATGCGGTTTCGACATCGAGCTGAAGCGCTTTGACAACCTGGAAGCCGTTGACCCCTGGCATCATCAAGTCGAGCAATATCAGGTCAGGGCGCAGGCGCTGTGCGAGGACAATCGCCTCGCTGCCGTCATACGCGCGCACCACTTCATAGGCGGGAGACGGCAGAAAGGCGGCAATGACCTCGACTGCCTTGGGGTCGTTGTCCACGACCAGGATCGTGCGGGTTTGCTCTCCTGCTGCATGCAGGCCCAGATCGGCCAGAGCGGCTTTCAACTGGGCGCGGCTGATTGGTTTTTGCAGAACGGCGGCGGCGCCACGTGACAGTCCAACATGGGTCGCGTCCAGCCCGGACACGATCACCACTGGAACTTGCGCCAGTGTGCTGTCCGCGCGCAATCTGGCGAGAAGCTCCCAGCCATTCAGACCCGGCAACTGGAGTTCCAGCGTAATCAGGCTCAGGGTTTGCTGTGGCGCCAGCAGAAGGGCCGCTTCCGCGCTGGCCGCGCGCAAGACGGTAAACCCCTCCGCTTCGAGCAGCAGGCGAACCAGATCCGCCGCCTGGTCGTCGTTTTCAACCATCAACGCAATGCGATCCTGCGGCTCGGGAGCCGCCGTTCTCGCGGCATCGGCGCTGTGCGGGTGCGGCGCAATATTCGGATCACTGGTGCGTAGCGGTAACCACACGGCGAAGCACGCCCCCGCGCCGTTCGCACTGGACACCGCCACGGTTCCGCCATGCAGTTCGGCGAGTTGTTTGACCATCGCCAATCCGAGGCCGGTACCCTCGAATCTGCGCGACAGGCTGTTGTCGATCTGGCTGAATGCCTGGAACAGTTTCGCCATATCCGCTTCCGCGACGCCGATGCCGCTGTCGCTCACCGATATTTCGAGGAATTCGGTGTGGTCCTTGTCAGCCAGCGGAAAACTGTGCGACGGCCGGGCCCCCGAAAGCGTACCGACGGTATCGCGCGAAACGCGCCGGGCGTGCAGGGTTATAAGGCCGCCATTGGCACTGAATTTGACGGCGTTGGACAGCAAATTGTAGACAATCTGCTTGGTCTTGCGCACGTCCAGCAGGGGGAATCCAAAATCGTCGTCCGTTTCGAGGTCAATGCGAATACGCTGAGCCGCGGCTTTTTCCTTTACGATCGACAGGCTGTTCGACAACAGCGCTTTCAGGTCGACCGCTTCCAGTTCGAGGGCCATCATGCCTGCTTCGACCTTCGACAAATCCAGAATGTCGTTGATCAGGGATAACAAGTGCTGTCCGCTGGAAAAAATATCGCCGATGTACTCGTTCTGGGTCTCGCTCAACGGGCCGATCAAGCCGTCCCTGAGCGCCTCGGAAAAGCCGATGATGGCATTGAGAGGCGTGCGCAGTTCGTGCGACATGGTGGCCAGAAATTCCGATTTCATGCGGCTGGCGTGCTCCAGCTCGATATTCTTCTCTTCCAGGGTGCGTTCGATGCGCTTGCGCTCGGTGACATCGCGTGCCGCGGCGAATACGCCTTGCAGCTTGCGGTCGCGGTTGTGGAAGGTCGCGGCGTTGTAGGACACCACCGTTTCCTCGCCATTCTGGGCGCGCACGGTCAGTTCATAGTTAGTCACCTTGTTCTCGGTGAGAACGCGCTTGATCGCGGCGTCGGCCCGTATCGGGTCGGTAAAGAAATTCTTGCAGGGCGCGCCGATCAGTTCATCGCGCGTGCGCCCGGTAAGCGCAATCATCTGCTGGTTCACATCCGAGATGATTCCCTGCGGGTCGGTTGTCATGAGCGCGTCGATATTCGATTCGATCAGGGAGCGGGTATAGAACTGCTGGTCGCGCAGCCGTTGATCGAGCAGCGCCTGCGCCGCCTCGACTTCCTTGCGCGCCGTATTGTCGGTGCCGATCAACAGATAGCCGATGATGGCGTCCTGCGCGTCGCGCAGTGCCGTGACGGACACGATTGCGGGGAAGCGGCTGCCGTCCTTGCGGATGTAGGTCAGCTCGTAGATGTCTTCGATCCCGCGCGAGGCCTTGAACACCAATGCCTCAAAGCCCGGCGTAATCGGGGTTCCGAGTTCGACGCTCAGCGCCTTGGCGCGCGCGATCACTTCCTGCGGATCGGAGATGTCGGCCGGCGTGATCTTGTTCATCACTTCGGCGGCCGCGTAGCCCAGCATGCGTTCGGCGCCGACGTTGAAGATCTGGATCACGCCCTTCGCGTCGGTGGCGATACTGGAGAAGTTGGCGCTGTTGAAAATCGCGCTCTGCAGGGCGCCCGCCTTGATCTCGGTGCCGATCAGCAGATAGCCGATGATGGCGTCCTGCGCGTCGCGCAGTGCCGTGACGGACACGATTGCGGGGAAGCGGCTGCCGTCCTTGCGGATGTAGGTCAGCTCGTAGATGTCTTCGATCCCGCGCGAGGCCTTG
>Ga0163150_10003155_pt1 | contig 23708 bp, 18 predicted proteins | sample OliLakLV19P2IB_FD_148628 | JGI IMG/M metagenome (GOLD analysis project Ga0163150, IMG submission 148628) | Freshwater microbial mat bacterial communities from Lake Vanda, McMurdo Dry Valleys, Antarctica - Oligotrophic Lake LV.19.P2.IB | ecosystem: Environmental > Aquatic > Freshwater > Lake >...
CCCCCAACACAAAAGACGTGTTGGGGGAGAGGGAACAAATGATGGGAACGCTGACCCAGGGCTGGACCAGCAGCTCCTGCCGCTGGTCCAGCCCTGGGCTACCGTCTGACGCCCCCCTGGGGCTCTATTATGAAGAAGCGGCCTCCTGCCGCTTCACAAATGTCCAGTCTTCACATCCTTCACTTCCGCTTGCGGCAGTATCGTGCGCATCTCAAAAATCGAAATCATCGGCAAAAAACGCAGGAACAGGAACAGCAAGCTTATAAAGAGACCAATCGTCCCGAAGAACATTCCGAAATCCCACTTCGTCGGGTAGTACATGCCCCAGGACGAGGGCAGGAAATCGCGATGCAAGCTGGTGACAACGATAATGAACCGCTCAAACCACATGCCAAAGCTCACAATCACCGACACAATGAACAACGCAGGAATGCTGGCGCGCATGCTCTTCAGCCAGAACAATTGGGGGGCCAGGACGTTGCAGGCAATCAGCAACCAATAGATGGTGGCGTACGGACCCTTCATGCGGTTCGAGATCATGAAGCTCTCGTACGGGTTGGCACTATACCAACCGAAGAACACTTCCATCATGTAACCGTAGGAAACGATCATGCCTGTCACGAGAATGATCTTCGCCATGTTGTCCAGGTGGCGCAAGGTGATGAAGTCTTCCAACCGGTAGAACGCCCGAATTGGAATGGCCAGGATCAACACCATGGCGAAGCCCGCAAAAATAGCGCCGGCCACAAAGTACGGCGGGAAAATAGTTGCGTGCCAGCCGGGGATCACACCGACGGCGAAGTCGAAACTGACGATGGTATGCACCGACAGTACGAGCGGCGTGGAAAGCCCGGCCAACAGAAGATAAGCGGTTTCGTAACGGTTCCAATGCCGCGCCGAGCCTCGCCAGCCCATGGCCAGCATGCCGTAGATGAAGCGCGGAACCCGCTTCTGGCTGCGGTCGCGCAACGTCGCCAAATCGGGAATCAAACCGACAAACCAGAACAGCAAGGAAACCGTTCCGTACGTCGAAACCGCAAAGACATCCCACATCAAGGGACTCCGGAACTGCGGCCAGATGCCCATAGTGTTGGGGTAGGGGAATAACCAATAAATCGCCAGCCAGGGCCTGCCGGTGTGAAATATCGGATACATGGCAGCGCACGCCACAGCGAACAGCGTCATCGCTTCAGCGAAACGGTTAATCGACGTTCGCCACTCCTGCCGGAACAGCAGGAGAACCGCGGAGATCAGAGTGCCTGCGTGCCCGATGCCGATCCACCAGACAAAGTTGATGATGTCAAAGCCCCAACCCACCGGGTTCGTCACACCCCAGATTCCCGTTCCGCGCAGCAACAGGTTTGCCAGTGTCTGGGCCAGCAGCATTACCCCGGCGAATCCAATGCCAAATCCGACCCACCATCCCTTGGGAGTGCGGTGGGCCAGGACAAAGGAGCCGATCTTGTCGGAAACCGATCCAAAGGTGTGGCCGGGCTCTATGATCGGAGGCCTGTCCGGCTCGGCGACGAGCGTCTTGGGATTGAAGTCGTTGTCCATAGGGATTTGATGCGTGATGCGTGAAACGTAACGCGTGAAACGTGATGCGTGAGATCTAACCGGAGATACTCACGTCTTACGCGTCACGTTTCACTCTTCAATCTTCTATCCTCCATCCTCTATCCTCACGAAGTTGCTTTGATCTCCGGATTTGGGTTCCGCAACGCCCCCAGATAAGTGGTTCGTGGCCGTGTATTGAGTTCGCCCAGCAGTCCGTAGTTCAACTTGCCTGCTTTTAGCAGCGAGACGCGGCTCGCCGAGTCGTTGATATTGCCAAATGTGATGGCCTTCGCTGGGCAAACCGCTTCGCATGCCGTCACAATTTCGCCGTCGCGTATTGGACGATCTTCTTTCTCTGCCTCCATCTTCGCGGCGTTGATCCGCTGCACGCAGTAGGTGCATTTTTCCATCACTCCGCGCGAGCGCACCGTGACATCGGGATTGCGCCCCAGTTTCAGGCTCGGGGTTTCGAAGTCTGAGTAGAGCAGAAAATTGAACCGGCGAACCTTGTAAGGACAGTTGTTCAGGCAGTAGCGCGTTCCCACGCAGCGGTTGTACACCATGTCGTTCAGCCCTTCGTCGCTGTGGACGGTCGCATTGACCGGGCAAACCACTTCGCACGGTGCGTTCTCGCACTGCATGCAAGGCACGGGCTGGTGATACGTGGCGGGATTGTCCAGACCGCCGGAGTAATACCGGTCGACGCGGATCCAGTGCATCTCGCGCCCAATGATGACTTGCTCTTTGCCGACGACTGCGATGTTGTTCTCGGACTGGCAGGCGATGGTGCAGGCATTGCATCCGGTGCAGGAGCTCAGATCAATCGCCATGCCCCAGGCATTGCCTTCACTTTTCCGTGCAGGGTACATCGAGAGCGACTGGGAAGCCTCTTCACCCATTTCGTGAATGAACTCTGGATGCTTGTGATACTCCTCCAGCGTGCCGGCGCGAACCGGGTTGCGCCCCTCCATGCTGTGATGATGCTGCGTGCAAGCGAGCTGATAGCGGCGTCCCATCTTGGTCAGTTCCAACCCGAAGCCGAACCAGGGAGCGCCGGCGGTCCGAATGGCATAGGCGTTGAACCCTGCGCCCCGGCCCACACGTCCGGTGCGCAGGCGGCCGTAGCCAAGGTGCAAAGTGATGGAGTCGTTCGGCTGTCCCGGCAGAATCCAAACGGGCGCTTCCAACTTGCGTCCCTCGTACTGAAGCTCGACCACTTCCTCATTGCTCAGGCCCAAACGTTCGGCAGTGGCCGGACTGATAAGAGCCGCATTGTCCCAGGTGAGCCGTGTGTGAGGCTTCGGCAGCTCCTGCAACCAGCCGTTGTTGGCAAACTGTCCGTCATGAATATGCGGGTCGGGCCGGAAGACGATGTCCAGCCCCGTTCTCCCGGCGCCCGGTGGTGGGAGCGCGGGACGTCCGGCCAGGGTGACACTCTTGGGAGGCAAGGCCGTTTCAGCGACGACGCCGTCATGCAATGATCTCCTCCAGAACTGCTCGAAGGCCGCCGAGGCTTGGGAAACGGCGGGTTTCGAGCTAATCGATGGCGCGCCGGGATAGTGTTGCTGCCAATATCCCCGAACGATCTCGTAGCTCGACTGATCCGGCTGGTTCGTCAGCGACGCCAGCATTTCATGCGCTGTCTTGCCACCATACAACGGCGCGATCAAGGGTTGCAGGATGGTCACAGTCCCGTCGTAGGCACGGGAGTCGCTCCAGGACTCCAGGAAGTGCGCCTCGGGAATGTGCCAGTGGCAGAGCGCAGAGGTTTCGTCCTGATACAGGCTGAGGTGAACACGCAACTTGACTTTCGCGAGAGCGTCAACGAACCCCAAGTCCGCTGGTGCAGTAAATGCAGGATTGCCACCCAGAACCAGCAGGGTATCGATGAAACCTGCCTGGATATCGCTGACAAGTTCGCGCAAGGACTCGGTCTGCTGAATGGGGTTGGCTTCAACGGGTTCGGTATAGCTGATCGTCTTTGCAACGTTGCCCAGCGCATGGTTCATCGCGTGGGCCAATGCGTGTACCAGCGGAGGCTGCTGCTCGCCGGCAATGATCAAGCTGGCGCCCGGATGACGCTTGAGATCACGCACCAACGGCGCGATCCAGGCGGAACCGGCTGCGCCTGACGACGCTGGCAACGGCCAGGTGACGCCCACTTCTGCGGCGAGCGCCAGAGCAAAAGCCTCGATTTCCAGGGCACGCAAAGGCAGCCGGTGATCGGCCATCGCGCCCGTGTTGCTGGGCGTGCTCTCCACCACATACAGCCGGTTCATCTCGTGTTGGCTCCCGCGCAGCTTGCGGCGGGCAGTGAAGTCCCGTGCATAACGCAGCCTGCCCGGACCTGTGGAGAGGAAATCGGCGTCGAGAGAGACGACGACGTCTGCCTTTTCGAAGTCATAGCGCGTCGCAACGTTCGTCCCGAAGGCAAGCTGTGCGCCCTGCCGCACGGAGTCGGAGTTGACGGGCTCGTACTGGCGCCATTTCGCTGCCGGAAACTCCGCCAGCAGCCGCTGAAGTTGCCGATGCAATGTCGGGGAAGTGACTGTCTCGGTCAGGAAACACAAACCAGCGCCCTTGCTGGCTTTGACCCGCTGCTGCGCTTCGCGCATCTCACTGAGAAATGCGTTCCAGGAACGAATCTCGCCATACTGCGTGACCGTCTGGGAACGGTCAGGATCGTAAAGCCCCAAAATCGACGCCTGGGCAAGGACGCCGGTTGCACCAAGGCTGGCGGGATGACCCGGATTGCCTTCCACCTTGGTTGGCCGGCCCATGTGGTTCTCGACCAACAAGCCCTCGGCAATTCCGCCCAATGGCATTGCCGAGGCGAAGAACAGCGGCTTGCCTGGAATGACCTCTTCAGGCGCCTTCACGTACGGCACGATGGTCTCGTCAGGTTGTTTGGTACAACCCGTCAGACCAGCCAGTGCCAGCGACGCGCCCATCAAATGCAAGAAACGGCGCCGCCCCACCGGATCCACCCACTGATCCGCCTGCTGGGGGAATTCGCGGTAGAGGAACTCCTGAAACCCTTCCGTCTCCGCCAGTTCATCCAGACTTCGCCAGTACGACTGGCCGTCACTGCTGCTGAGCTTGGTTCTTAGGGAGGCAAAATCAAATTGCCCGTTTCGTGTTGTCATCGGTGGCAGGTGGAGCAGTTCGTCAAACTCTGAATCTTGTATTCCTGGACCAGTTGTTTTCCCAGCGCGATCTGGTCGGTAGGGGGTTGGTATTCCATGTTAAAGACTTGATCCCGAGGGCGGACATAGTTCTCAGGCCGGCGATGGCACTCCAGACACCACTCCATCTGCAGCGAGGCATGCTGCCAAACCAAAGGCATGCGATCCACCCGCCCGTGACAGGTGCTGCAGCCCACTCCCTTGTTTACATGAATACTGTGGTCGAAGTAAGCGAAGTCAGGCAGATCGTGGACCCGCGTCCAGCGAAGGGATTTGTCTGTTCGATAACTGTCGCGCACCGGCTCGAGCATCGGGCTGGTGGACCAGATCTGCGAATGACAGTTCATGCAGGTCTTGGTGGGAGGAATCCCTGCGACAGCCGCAATTTCCACAGTCGTATGACAGTAACGGCAGTCAATACCGATGGCCGCCACGTGGTGTTGGTGGCTGAAAGGAACCGGTTGCTCGCGCGTGACCCCGGCCTGTGTCACGTAACCAGAACGGTTCACCGCAATGATCACCACGAGAATGCCGCCAATAATAAAAATCGAGCCAAAGATGCTGAGCTTAGCAAAGGTGTTGGTGCTGCGGTGGAAGATCTGTGGCACGTGTGAGAAGTCTCTCAGGATCCAACGCGGAGGAAAGGAAATTAGGCCTTTCCTGAAACGCGGGGAGACTGTAGCACCGCGCAGAAATTCGAGTCAAGTGAATCGGTTCACGAGAGCTTGTTCTGTCACTGTATTTCAAGGAAGTGTGCAGCGGCGCACCGTCACGACGGATGAAAAAGTGGGAGGCGCGCGCGTGTCCGCTGGCACCCGCGCAGCGATCTTGCTCGTTGATAGGCCCATCCGGGTCGCCGCTGGGACAGCGCCGCCCACATTCAGCAGACTGTTTTCGATGAGAACGACTTTCAAGGGTGCTGCCACACCGCCGACGGGCGCGGTGTGACGTAGGAAGCAAATGGGGTTCAACGGTGTAGCCGCCGAGGCGACGAGGCGGAAGTCGGCGGCCCCGCTTCCTCACGTCGGCGGCTACGGGCAGGATTTACGGGGGAGGTAGGTCATTTTCTGGGAGTGTTTTGCATTCATTCACGAGCGGGCAATTCGTGCCACATTTGCACCAAGCAACTCCGCTTCCCCCAGAACCAAACCTGCAAGAGCCCGAATGAAGCCTGGATCGTCATTCAACCCGGGCATCAGCTCAAACTGGCGGATGCCGTGGTGGGCGGCTTCTTCGCGTGCTTCAATGTTGATCTCGCTAAGTGTTTCTACATGGTCTGAAACGAACGCGACCGGCACCACCAGCACGTTGGCAGTGTGCCGCTCGCCCAGAGTTTTCAGGGTTGAGTGCAGTGATGGCTGCAACCACTTGCTGGCGCCGACTTTGCTCTGATAGCAAAGAGTATGAGGAAGGCCCCACCGTCCCAGTTCCAATAAACTCTCCACGGTGCTCTCGATCTGCATCTGGTAGGGATCACCGCGCTCGATCACGCTGACGGGAACGCTATGCGCGCTGAAAACGAGATGCACCTCTTCGCCAGCCGGAAACTTCGACAGGCTCTTGTCGATGTTTGCAGTCAGTGAGTCCAGATAGACTGGGTCAGAGTAGAACTCACGGATGATGCGAGTTGGAAGCTGCTTCAAGGGCGAAGATCCAATCTGGCGGTTCCACTCATTCAGGCTGCTTCCGGTGGTCGTTCTGGAATACTGCGGATACAGAGGAAGCAACACCAATTCGTCCGGTGCGGAGGCTTCGACGGCACGAACGGCCGCTTCAGTCAACGGATGCCAATAGCGCATCGCCACAAAAACCCGAGCGTTGACGAATCGGCCCAACTCAGCCTCCAGTGCCCGTGCCTGGCGCTGGGTAAACTCCAGAATGGGCGACTTACCGCCAATCTCCGCGTAGTGGTTGCGAACTTTTTTCGCGCGAGTGGCTGAAATAATTCTTGCCAGGGGCTCCCGGGCAATTTTGGCAAAAGGAAAATCGATAATGTCGGGATCCCGAAACAACCTCAACAAAAAGGGCTCGATCGCCTCGAGAGAATCGGGGCCCCCGAGTTGAAACAGTACCACTGCAATTGATTTCCCGGAGTTCATGGAAGAACGGTTCCTCCCCAGAGGCAGAAAAACCCTGCGATCATTGGTTCACGAGTAAGTAGCACAATCTCCGAATGGAGATCAACTCAGACAAAACGTGGTCGGCGCGGCGACCGCAATCGAGGAGCTGCTGAAACCAAAGTTGCTGAGTCATCCTTCGGCACCCCAATCCCGGAGAAGGTCGCACCTGTTGCGGCTTCTGGCAGTCTAGCTGCTCTAGCCCTTCCAGAAGTCGTAAAAATCTCGAGTTTTGGGAAATGATTTTCTCAATCATTTCTCGCAAGGTCTCAATTCTAGCAAGGAGTCTCCTCACCATTCCGAGGATTGTGATATGGAAGAGAACAACGAGACGACCTTTCCTACTGGCAGACTCAAAATCTCGCGTGTCGCAAAAAGCGGAAAAGCGGACCCGAGAACCGCGTCGTCCACGGTGCAGAGTTGCGTAGTGACCTTTTGGGATCCAGAAGGTGACCTGAGGATTCGAAAGGCTTATGGGGTGGCGGGCTTGCGGCGCCACAAGCTGTTGAGAATCACCGCAGAAGCTCTTCAACAGGCGTTCTCCCTCAGCCAGGATCTTGTTTCCTTCGACATCCTTGGCTGCGGCCTGCGGACATTGCAACGTGACGTGGCTCATTTCGCCACAGCAGGGGTCTTTGTTCCATTCCAGCGGGTGTCGGCGACCGACCGCAAGCGGCGCTACACCTACCCGGTCGCTGCGGCAAAGCTGTATCTGGAGGGCCGATCACAGCAAGAGATCGCGGTCATCCTTTATCACAATTTGGAGACGGTGGAGGGTTTCATTCGAGACTTCGCGAAAGTCGTTCGCCTGGCGAGCAGCGGCATTGGGTCAGCCCACATGGGGACTGTGACACAAGTGCCTGAAGTCTTGATCGAAGAGTACCTGCTGCTCTTCAAGGAATACAACACTCCCCAGCTATTCATGCGACTGGACCTGTTTGCCCGAACTGCCAGATGACGACGGCTGTCATGTGACGCTGGTCTAACGGAGCAAGACAAACTCACCTGTGAGCAGATTTATTCCAGGTGTGAATTGGCAACCGAGTCGCAGACTAAACATTGAGTGACTGAATCCAATCGATTACGGGTAGTTGGGGGCAAAAACGAAGATGGATGTAAAGTTGCATTACAGTTGGCACGGAGATTATCGAAGCTTGTGACTCAAGGAGCGTGACTATGGTCATCAAGATCAAAATCGTGGCATTAGGATTGATTCTGGCCATTTCGGCGTTGCTTGCGTCCTCCGAGTTGCAAGCAGAACCGGTGGTTTTCTTCGACGTTTACAACCCGGCCGACGTCTTGGTGAATGCGGCAAATCCTCTCACATTCCAGCACAGCATCTTGGACGATGGATTTAATCCAGCGACAGATACGGTGCTGCTGGCGGGCATTCTTCTGACGCTGTATGACGACAACGATTTGTTCCAGGCTGAGACCGTCAACTTTACATTCGACGGAACAAACTTCGGGAATCAGAATATCTTTCTTATTGCCTTTCCTCTCTTTGGCGTTGCAGCGCGTTTGCAGGACGGGATTCTGAACGTTACCCTGAGCGCAGTTCAAGGAGACTTCTACTTCGCAAAATCGGATTTGGGTGTGCTGGCAGACCACGCTTCGGTTCCTGAGCCAGCCACCTTGACGTTGCTGGGTCTTGGAATGATTGGGATGGCTGCACTGGAAAGAAAGAGGCGCTCGTTCAGAAGTTAGCGCAGCCCGCGAGCAAAGGGAGAAAAAAGAGCGGAGCACATGAAAATGTGCTCCGCTCTTTTTTTGAGAAGCAACGGTGACTCAACCGCCCGCGATAGCAGGAATGATGGAGACTTCGTCTTTGTCTGAGATCGGCGTCTGCAAATTCTCCAAAAACCGGATGTCCTCTTCGTTGACGAAAATGTTGACAAACCGCCTGACCTTGCCGTCGGCTTCGCAGATACGGTCTTTCACACCCGGAAACTGCTGGTCGATGTCTTCAATCAACTGCAGTACTGAGATCCCGCTTGCAGTCACGACTTCCTGACCACCAGTCAAAGCCCTGAGCTGTACTGGAATCCTCACCTGAATCGGCATGCTGCCTCCTTAAGACCGTTGTACCCGACGTTACGAGAATTTTGTTCTTCTTGCGCTTTGGCAGACATGGTCAGCGCCATTTGGCCGTGGACTCTTCGTTGCCAATGACCCACGACCACCGCAAAGTGTGCGGTGATCGTGGCTGCCACTACCGGGATATCAAGGGCGAGCAGCCCTTGACTTGTCAGCTTCTGGCCTTCAAGAGCTGCTGTTTCACCAGCAGCTCCGCATTCAAAATCGCTGCGCCGGCCGCACCGCGAATCGTGTTGTGTCCCAACAGATCCAGCTTGAAGTCAAGCACGTTGCAGGGACGGATGCGCCCGACAACGGTGGCCATTCCGTTCTCGACGTCGCGGTCGAACCGGGGTTGCGGCCTGTCGGCTCCTTCGACGTGTACCACCGGAAAACGTGGCGCGCTGGGCAGTTCCAGCTGCTGGGGCAGAGAACGGTAACTCTTGAGAGCCTCGATGAACTGCTCTAGTGAAGGGCGGCGCTTCAGAGCGATGGACACTGCCTCGAGGTGTCCGTCCAGCACGTTCACCCGGTGGCACTGAGCACTGATCTTAAAGTCGGCGAACACAATCTTTCCGTCTTTGAATTTCCCGAGAATCTTGCAGGGTTCGGTTTCAACCTTTTCTTCTTCATCCGCAATGTAAGGAATGACGTTGTCGATGATGTCGAGGCTGGCTACACCCGGGTATCCCGCGCCCGAGAGCGCCTGCATCGTGACGACGTGAACCTTGTCAATCCCAAAAGCCGCCTCGAGCGGCGCCAGCGCCAGGACCAGCGCCATTGTCGAACAATTGGGATTCGTAATGATGTACCCGCTTCGGTAATTCTGATTCTTTCGCTGAATCGCAAGCAACGCGAGATGTTCAGGATTGATTTCCGGCACCAACAGCGGAACATCTTCATCCATCCGGTGATTCTTCGAGTTGCTGAGCACCGCATAACCGGCCATGGCGAACGCACTTTCCACCTCACCGGCAATGGTGGACGGCAGGCCCGAGAACACCAGGTCGCAATCAAGATTGGGAGCGCAGTCCTTCACCTGCATGTTGCGGACATAGTCCGGCATGTGGCCGGAGATCTTCCACTGGCAGGCTTGCTGATAGGGCTTCCCAACCGAGCGGTCTGACGCTGCGATGTCGGCCACTTCGAACCAAGGATGTTTCTCAAGCAACTGGATGAAGCGCTGCCCCACGGTTCCGGTCGCGCCCAGAATTCCAACCTTCCATTTTTGTTTCATAAGCCCACCCCAGAATAGGAGATCGCGGATTGAGGACTCGTGCAGATCGGAACCGCTTCTGCCATCTCCAAACTTCAATCCTCTATCGTCTATCCTCAAGAACGGTCAAACACCTACATACTTGGCATATAGGGAACGAGCCACCTGCGCATCCTTCGTTCCCCTGACGATTCCGCGCCCGTCGGGAAACACAGCGATTTCAAACTGGTCCACGGTGAGGCGCAGCAGGAACTCGTTGATTTGTACTTTGCCCACAGCCTTCAATCGCTGTGCCAGCTCCCTAAGATTGAGGCCGTTCCCTTCTCGCACGCTGATCTGAACGGAGTCTCGTCCGCACAGCGTGGTGGCCACGGAGTTCCCAATTCCCTCCAGAAACTCGAAGCGGCGCAGCTGGCAGCAAGGACAATCGCCTTGATCCATGACGTTCGCGATCTCAATCTGCCGGTATGAATTCTCCCACACGTCAAAGCAAAGCATCCGGCGGTTAATCCGTTGAGTATTCCCCGACAGGATCTTGAGCGCCTCCGCGACCTGCACCGAAGCGACCACATTGACAATCGGACTCAGGACACCGGCCGTGTCACAGGTCGGTGAACTCCCCGGTGCGGGCAACTTTGCGAGGACGCAGCGGAGACAGGGAGTCTCTTGCGGCAATACCGTCATCGAGACGCCGTAGCTTCCCACGGCAGCGCCATAGACCCAGGGAATCCGATGTTTGATGGCGGCGTCGTTAATCAGGAACCGCGTCTCAAAATTGTCGGTAGCGTCCAGAATGCAAGTCGCACCTTGCACGAGACCTTCGATATTCTTGGCATTGACATCGGCTACAAACGCTTCAACCTCGACCTCTGAGTTGATCTGACCCAAGCGACGTTGTGCGGCCACCGCCTTGGGCATGACGCTCCGTGCATCCTCTTCCGTAAACAGCGTCTGCCGCTGCAGATTGCTTTCTTCCACAAAATCGCGGTCGACGATGCGCAACCGGCCCACTCCAGCCCGGCAAAGCGCCTCCGCCTGTACGGTTCCCAACGCACCGCAGCCGAGCACGACGACCAGGCTCTCCGCCAAACGTTGCTGCCCGTCAATGCCAATTTCACCAAAGAGTATCTGGCGGGAATACCTGGAAGAAAGCTCCGGCATGCTTTCCTTTCACAAAAGATGCCACAGAGGCACTGAGACTGCGTGAGAAACCGGGTCGGGGATATTTCCCACAAGACTGATGGTCCAGACTCTTGCACAGAGTCCGACCAGCGATGGGTTTCCGCGCTTCGTCTCCGTGTCTCAGTGCCTCCGTGGCTCGGTGCCTCGGTGCCTCCGTGGCTGACTTACCGCACTACCAAGACGCCCATGACCTTGTTCTCGAACTCGCTTAGCTTCGCACTGATCACTTCCGGGCGGGTAAGATGATCTTGAACGGCCTCTTGAGTCTTTAGGCCGTTCCCGGTGATCGCAATCACAGTCAACTCGCCGGGTTTGATCCTGCCCTGTTCCACGAGCCGCCGAGTGACTGACACAGTGACGCCGCCGGCCGTTTCGGTAAAGATGCCCTCTTCTTCTGCAAGCATTCGGATACCCTCAACGACCTCGGCATCTGAAACATCCTCGCCCCAGCCACCGGTCTCGTTCATCGTCTTGATGGCGTAAAAGCCATCGGCAGGGTTTCCAATGGCGATGGACTTGGCAATGGTTTGAGGCTTCACCGGCTTGATGAAGTCGCGTCCGGCTTTAACCGCCGAGGTAATGGGTGAGCAGCCTGTTGCCTGCGCCCCAAAAATGCGGCAGTGATTGTCTGGCACCAGCCCGAGCTTCTCGAACTCGGTAAAAGCCTTGCGGATCTTGGTGATCAATGATCCGCCGGCCATCGGGACGACCACACAGTCTGGAACTCGCCACTTCAACTGCTCCGCGATCTCATAACCAAAGCTCTTCGATCCCTCGGCGTAAAACGGCCGCAGGTTGATGTTTACGAATCCCCACTGGTACTTGCCGGCAATCTCGCTGCAAAGGCGGTTCACATCATCGTAGTTGCCGTCAACGCCGATCACATTCGTCCGGTAGATGAGAGTTCCGAGAACCTTGCCCAGTTCCAGGTTCGCAGGGATGAACACGTAGCTGCGCAAGCCCACACTGGAGGCGTTGGCAGCAACGGAGTTCGCCAGATTGCCCGTGGAGGCGCAACCCACCGTATCGAAGCCAAATTCCAGCGCTTTCGACAGCGCCACCGAAACCACGCGATCCTTGAAGGACAGCGTGGGGAAACAGACGCTGTCGTTCTTGACATAAAGCTCGCTAATCCCCAGCCGCTTTCCCAAGTTTTTGGCTCTGACCAAAGGTGTGAAACCAACCTGGCCTCCAACGCTTGCTTCCCCGTCAATGGGCAACAGTTCCCGGTAGCGCCACATGTTCGGTGGGCGTCTCTCAATCACTGCCCGGCTGAGCACAGCCTTGGCAGCGGCATAGTCGTAATTGACTTCCAGCGGACCGAAACAATATTCGCAAACCGAGAGAGGAGCTTTGGGATAGGGCCTTCCACACTCTCTGCACTGCAAGCCTGTGACATAGGACGTCATCGAATTCACCTCAACCGCGCGGGCTGCTGTGGACAATGCGCGAGCGAACTGCCTAAAGTTTCAAAAAAGCAAAAAAAAACCTCTTCGATAAGAAGAGGGGTGTCCAAGCGTCTCATTCTTATCTTCCAGAAACCTTCTCTGTCGGAGTTGGCACCTTCCCTGAAGGGGGGTTGCCGTGGTTTCAAAGGGCCTGTCCCTCAACCACTCTGGATAAGAACTACGTATTCAATTGTAGAACGGGATTATAAGGTCACAGGGACATTTGTCAAGATTTTTGTCCCCGAAGACGCAACTCCGACGCGCATTGCACAAGCAATTCAGTTCCGAAGATTCCTTGATGGCTCCGTCGTCATCTCATGCTTCAGACACGGACGACAGTCAGTTTGGCACTACTCGATTTTGGCGCCATTCTCCATGAGGAGCATCCGCAATATCGATCGATGGCAGTGCACTTCATCCTCACAATAGCAACCTACCGAGAAGTTGGTGCGGTGTGAAAGCGCAACGAGTAGAGCAAGCAAGTGACGGTTCTCTGGCGCCGCCATCTCTGCCCGGTACTTTCTGGTAAAGGCAGCCCACTGCCGGATGCTTGCTGCTTTCTGCGCAAGCTTCATGGTCTCCATACTCGGAGCAAGATTTGGGAACCAAACGTCGTACCAGTCCCGCGACGAGAACTCGGCTTTCGGAACACCTCGTGGCGGAAGACGAACCGTCCCGATGCGAAGGCCCTCGCCTTCACTTCTTTTGCTCCCGAGTCTCACAACTCGCACGGCCACTGCTGCCTCCGGAGTTGGCGCCCAACGGGTCAAGTTCACCCGCGGGGCAGGAGCGCGCGGGCGGCTGACGCACTTCAGTGTTTGCTTACGGCTTACGGAGGGCGCCCTGCCACTTCGAGCCGTCAGCAAACTCGATGGAGCGAATAACGACGGCTGACTTGCCTCTCGCATATTCGGGCCTGGTCCTGCCTCCCAAAAACAAACCGGGAAGGACTTGCTTAGTGAGGAATTTAACTTCACCCGACCGGATTTTGCTCTTGCTGCTTACCGAGAACCTCTTCAATTCGCTCCCGGATTCGGAATCCAGGAAAAGGAAATCCCAGTCCAGTTTCTTGATAGCTCGCGAGGTAGAATTCTTCAGCTGCAAGTAGACTTCAAAACCATGGCGCTCTTGTACAGGCTCTCTTCTCAATGTCTCTACGGATGGATCTCCACCCGGCATGGGCCTCGATCCGATGGTGCCTTCACGGGGCTTAGGATCGAAGGGATTGGTCGGATTCCATTCCACTTCCTGTTCACCCGCTCTGAATAGTGGCCTGAACTCGAAAGACTGGACGTACACCCCGTCGGGGAGTATTGACTGATTAGAAGACTGTCCAACGAAATTGATGGAGCAGCCGAGAAGCCCGGTTAAGACGAGCATGACGATCTTCATCTTAGCCTCCGATCATCCGCATCACGAGGCAACGTAGCGCTTTCTCCCGAAACGCGCCCTTCCACCGACTCTTATCCGCAACCAACCCTCGTGGAAAGGATCTACTCAATCTGAATTTCCCCGAGGTCATACCAGCCGTCAGATTGTTTTCCCTCGATAGCCAACTGAATCACTGGCTGCCGGGTGCGCGGGTCCAGAACGCCCACTCGCAGACGGTACTGCCCAGATTTGAGGGTGTCAGGCACATAGAGTGTAGCATCAAAGACGGCATCGCCGGGCAGCCATTGCCTCACATCTGCGGTGGTCGGCAGAACGGCATGTCCGGCTTCGGAATGGAGCTGGAAGGCCAAAACGTAGTCGTAGTAAACCGGCGAGACGCCGGCATTGAACCACCAACTGCTGAGCGGCACCAATTGCCCGGCCTTGACCGATTGAGGGTACTCAATGCGTCGCACGACAAACCGATATCCAATCCTTTTCTGAAACTCATCAAACGCCTTCTTCCACTCCGGTGGGATTGCCGTTGATTTGATGTTGATGGTGCTGGCGTGCCAGCGCAGCGCCTGGTCCATGACATACGGAAGGTCGTACTTCGGATCCTTTTGCCATGAGCCCGGGGTGCCGCAAGTCTCGAGCGAAACAGGACCGCGCTTCCAGACCTCTTGTGCCCCGGCCTGCACCACTCCCTGAGGATACCGGTCCAGCATGTGAGCGAAGTTCTTGCCCGGCCGTCCCATGTCGCCCCAACAGTCCAGCCGCCAGCCGGCGCCACGCTGCGTGCCGTAGGCCAGCATGTCGATCACATCGAAGTTCATCAGCAGCCGGGTTTGCTTGAAGGCGTCGAAATGGACATCAATAAGCGCTTTCTGGACCTCCCGGCTTGGAAGATACGGCCCCCAGCCTTCACCCCAGTAGCCCACCGTCGAGATGTCGACGGTGTCGAGGGATGGATGACCGTCGTAGCGCTTGCCAAACTCCATGACCAGAGCTGTCCAACTCCGGATGTAGAACGGATCATCCGAGTCGGGCGACCAGATTTTGCCGTCCTCGTCGCTGTCTTTGTTGGCGCGGCGAGCGCCGGAGTTGCGGTACCACTCCGGAAGAGGGTCTTTCTGGTCGTATGGCATGATGCGCACCATGAGTTGTTGCCCGTGGCGGCGCGCTTCTTCCAACGCAGAATCGACGATTTCCCACTGGTACTTACCCTGGGCCGGTTCGATCTGGTGCCAAAACCAACGCAGATAGGCGATGGAGGTGTCCGGAAAGTCAGGCTTTGGCGACGAGTCAGCTACAGGGCCTTCAGGCCCCACTTCCGACCAGCGCAGACCGGGGTAGATGGCTTGGCGGTTGAAGCGTTGAAACGTGGTAATGCCCATTCCCGGATTGACCAAGATGTCGTGAATTTCCTTGGGACGAACAATGACGCTTCTTGTCTGGCAGTCACCACTCAGCGAGAGCGTGATGCAAGCAACGATGACGCTCACAGATCGGAACAGGATCTTCATTGGATTCACGGGTACTCCGCGAGATTGGCCTTTCATCCCATCTGGAAGGTGTGAGGTCACGCCTTCAGGCGAAGGCTATTCAGAGATGAAGGCATACAAAACCTGGCCCATGACGCGACCATCCTTAACCGCGCTGCAACGCAGGAGTCCCTCCCGCACGAAACCAGCCTTCTCAAGGACCCGAATGGATGCAGCGTTTTCACTGATAAGGAACGGCGAAGACTCTCCAGAGGCCGTGCTCCGCCATCAGTACTAAGCCAAAACCGCGTTGATGATTTCGCCGTGGACATCCGTGAGTCGGCGGTCAATACCGTTGTGGCGGAAGGTCAGCTTCTTGTGGTCGATGCCCAGCAGATGCAGCACAGTGGCATGCACGTCGTAGCAATAGATCGGATTCTCAGCCGCCTTGTAGGACCATTCATCACTTGCGCCGTAGCTGGTGCCGCCTTTCACACCGCCACCCGCCAACCATGAGGTAAAGCTGAACGGATTGTGGTCTCTCCCTTTGCCCCCCTGGCTGCAGGGCATTCGCCCGAATTCTGTTGTCCAATAGACAATCGTGTCTTCGAGCAAACCCAAAGCCTTCAAGTCTTGAATCAGTGCTGCCGCAGGCTGGTCCATCCCCTTGGCCATGTCGGCATGATCTTTGGCGATGTCTTCGTGGCTGTCCCAGTTGCGGCGGGGAAACCCGTTGTCCGCGCCGCTCCACACTTGCACAAAGCGCACGCCCCGCTCCAGCAGCCTTCGAGTAATGAGGCAGCGGTGGCCAAAATCCTCAGTGGTCGGGTTGTCAAGGCCATAGAGTTTCTTCGTTGCCTCAGACTCTTTGGAAATATCCAAAACCTCCGGTGCGTTCACCTGAAGGCTGGCGGCCATCTCGTAGGAGCGGATGCGCGCTTCCAGACGGGAGTCGCCTTCGCGGGTAGCCAGATGAGCCCGGTTCAACTCTCGCAGTACCCTGAGGCTTTCAGTTTCGCTCTCCCGGGTAATAAATTTCGAAGATTCGGACGGGAACAAATCGTGTATGGGATTGGGCCGGCCCACACGGATCATGGTGCCTTGGTGGGCCGCCGGCAGAAAGCCCGCCGTCCAGTTTCCCGGGCCGTTTGGCGCAAAGCCGCGGACGTCGGGCAACACGACGAACGTGGGTAGATTGTCCGTCAGACTTCCGAGGCCATAGGAAATCCAGGCGCCCATGCTGGGGAATCCGGGCAACACGAAGCCGGAGTTCTGCATGAACGTTGCCGGCCCGTGGACGTTGGACTTCGAGACCATGGAATGCAGAAACGCCACCTCATCCGCGCAGGAAGCCAGATGCGGAACCAGGCTGCTCACCCATTTGCCGCAGGCTCCATGCTGCTTCCATTCCCACGGGCTTTTCATGATGGGGCCGGGATCACTTTGGAACAGTTCAACCTTGCCCCCGGGATCGAACTTTTCCCCGCTCTTTTGAATGACCAGCGGCTTATAGTCGAACGTATCCACCTGGCTGGCAGCACCCGACATGAACAGCTGTACGACGCGCTTGGCTTTGGCGCGATGGTGCAAGCCGCCGTTCAGTTCCGGGCGGGGCTTCAAGATGGATGTGTCCGCCAGCAGCCCCGAACGCCCCAGTAAATGGGTCAGAGCAATGCCACCCAGGCCTCCTCCCCAGTTCCAGAGAAACTGACGACGGTCGATAGGTTCGACGAAGTTCCTTTCCGCTTCGATGGGAATCTGCTGAGAACGGCAACGATGAGAGGTATTCATAGTTCCTTGGTACCCGGGGTCCTACTGTGATGCGAGCGCATTGATTGGACGTTTTGCAGCAACGGGTCCACTTGTCGGGTAGACAAGATTGTCTGCCGCGAGGGTTTGCACATCTTCGCCATGACGAACCTGCGCAGGTTGCCGTCATTTGCCACTTTCAATCTGGAGGTAGTACTGGCAACGCAACCCCAACGGGGTTGCGTTGTGAAGCCCAAGGTTGCCGTTCCGCGGCTACCTTGGGTTCCAGGGAAAGGCAAGCATTCAACCCCAAAGGGGTTGCGGCTGACCCTTGATGTCATCGTGACCACGATTGCGGCGTCTCTGGTGAGATTACTCTGCTCAACCAACTCCATTGCTCGCTCGCAGAACCGCAACCCCCTTGGGGTTGGCTGTGTGGAGGAATTCGGGACCCAGGGTAGCCGCGCGGCGGCAACCCTGGGCTCTATAACCCAGCCCCTTTTGGGGCTGATTCTGTGGCGCTGACATCGGGTGCAGGATCCGCTCTTTCGATGAAGTACGAATGTAACTCCAGCGGCAGACATCACTGTCAGCCTTTCGTTGCCGTCTTAATCAACAAACATGAATTCGTTGCTGTTGAGCAGAAGACGACAGAAATTCTCCAGCCCATGCTTCTGAGTGTAAGCCACGAGCAGGGCCAGTTCCTTCTGAGTGGGAGCGCGCGCCACGGCCAGCCAATACGCCTGCTGGATCTGTCCGGTGAGGTCTGTTCGCAGACCTCTCAACCGCTGGGCGAAGCTCTCAACCTGCTTCAGCATGAGCGGGTCATTCAACATCGCGAGCGCCTGGAGTGCCGTCAACGTCGTATTGCGCTTGGGAGTTAGCAAAGAAGCATCCGGGCAATCCAGACTTTCCATGAACGGATCGGGAACGCTGCGCACCAGGAAGCGGTAAACCCCTCGACGATGCGGGGAAGCACGAACAGCTTCCCCGCGTGAGTAGTCATAAATCGGTGAATGATCGTCTTTGAAGAAAAACTCCTGATCCGGTGGGCCTCCCATGGTCAAATCCAGCTGACCACTGACAGACAAGGCTGAATCCCGCACCGACTCGGCATCCAGACGCCACCGGTTCGTGCGCCAAAGCCATTGATTCCCGCCATCCAGCTTGGCGTACTGAGGATTATCGCTGGAAGATTGGCGATAGGAGGCACTCTTCAGGATGAGCCGGTGCAGTTGTTTGATGGAACCGCCGTTGTCTCTGAACTCGGCAGCGAGCCAGTCGAGCAGTTCGGGATGGGTTGGCAGCGAGCCCATCCGGCCAAAGTCGTTGGGTGAATCGACAATCCCAGCGCCAAAGTGATAGTGCCAGACTCGATTCACGATGGAGCGCCACGTCAAAGGATGGTTCGGAGCGGCGAGCCATTTCGCGAGAGCCGCACGCCGCTGGCCTTCACCACTGCCAGAATCGAGCGGCCAGCGTGACTCCAAGCCGGACACGGCCGACACGGTGCCTGGCTGCATCAATTCACCGGGTGCTTCCACACTCCCGCGCTGCAGCAGATGGACAGGGCGTGGTATCCAGGCAGGAACAAACTTGCCTTGCGGCTCGAAGAAGTTGACGCCGGCGTAGACCAGTTTCGCCGGTGGCAGCTCGCCGAGTTTGCGATCGATGGCCGCGACCTGGCTCTCCAGTGTCTGCAAACGATCTCGCGCCGCAGGTTCGAGGAGTGCGAGAACCGCAGCCTTTCGCTGGGCCAGCGTCTCGTCGATGTCCTGTTGAATGGCCTTCCGCTGATTCTGCAGATCGAGACTTTCAGAGACTCCCGCGGCGGGCCTTGGCAAGTCGTTGAGCTTGGCCCGGAGGGTCTTGGTGCGAGCGTCGAGCTGCTCCGTCTCATCGCTGTGGACCTTCTCCGCCATTTCCAAATAGGGTTGCTGCTCCACGCGAACCGGCCGCTTTTCTGCCAGCAGCGCCTGCCGAAGCTGGTGGATTCTCGGGTCATCGTCATAGGGGCGATCAGCGCGATCGACACCGGCGAAGACTGCTTGCAAGCTGTAATAGTCCGATTGCTTGATCGGATCAAACTTGTGATCGTGGCAGCGTGCGCAGTGGACAGTGAGACTGGCAAAGGTGGACATCGCCGTCATCACCATGTCGTCTCGATCGAGAAGCCGGGCAATGCGTTTGTCCACCGTGTCCTCGCGAAGCTCCGCGTGTCCGACAAAATCCCAGGGGCCCGCGGCAATGAAGCCCGTAGCGACAATGCCCTGAGGGTCGTCTGGAAACAGGATGTCACCGGCCAGCTGTTCTTCTACAAAACGTGCGTAGGGTTTGTCGTCGTTGAGCGAACGGATCACGTAGTCGCGGTAAGGCCAGGCGTTGAGGCGGGGCTTGTCTTTATCGTAGCCATGCGACTCGCCATAGTGCATGGTGTCCAGCCAGTGTCGTCCCCAGCGTTCGCCATAACGCGGGGAAGCCAGCAGGCGGTCGATCAGTTTTTCATAAGCCAGCGGCGACTGGTCGTCGAGGAAATTCCGCACTTCTTCAGGAGTCGGCGGAAGACCGTGCAGGTCATAGGTCAAGCGCCGAATCAGGGTGCGACGATCGGCCTCGGGAGACGGAGTCAATCCCTTCTCCCTGAGTTTTGCCAGAATGAACCCGTCGATGGGCGTACGAATCCAGGGATCGCTAACCGGTGTCGCGGCTGGGCGCGATATCGGCTGCAGCGACCACCAAACCGCGGCACTTTCCTTTCCCGCCGGCGTATCGTCAGCAGCACCCTGGGAAATCCATGAGCGAATCAGTCGGACTTCCTCCACGGTCAGCGGTCCGCCCGACATCGGCATGCGCGGCGGCTCTCCGCTGATCATTTTCACCATCAAGCTGTCTTCCGGCTTGCCTGGGACCAGAATCGATCCTTGTTTGCCGCCTTTGCGAAGCTGCGCATAGCTGGTGAGGTTCAGCTGGCCTCCAGCATTGGCCGGCTGATGACAGGCGTGGCAGCGCCGCTCCAGGATGGGCGCGATCTGCTGCTGAAAACTAACGGGGAGAACTTGGGCCATGGCTGCGGAACTGAAGATTGCAGCCACAGAGAGGCTCACCAGAAAATGATTCAGAAGCCAATTCATTTAGCGTGCGTATGCAGTATGATGATTCGGCCAGGAGTTCAGCGGACGATCAGCTTCCCGGCGCGTCAATCCTGAGGGCTATCGTAACTCAGAACGGGAGAAACCGAGAGCATTTCAGGCAAGGGCAGATGCCTTCATAATCTGGAAGCCACGATCACCGCGTTTTTGCGGTCATCGTGGCTAGTTCGCTCAGTCAGTGCTGGCGTGGGGCAGACATTTTTGTCTGCCAGTTGGAGCGGCTTTCCAGCCGCTCCAACGCCGGACTGGACAGTCCGGCGAACCGGCAGGCTGGAAAGCCTGCCCCACATTGATGGACACGGAATCGCGGGTTCTCAACCCCGGAATTTGGGTTTAGTCATTCTTTCGTCGTTCGAGCTTCGTCATTAGTCGTTCGTCACGGGGCACAGTTGCCACAACTTCCACTTGGGCAAGGGACCCGACTCATAATAAACTCCCGCCATGTCTATTCTGATGCTGACCCTCCTGGCTGCAATGCTTCTGCAGCACGGCGGGTATCTCGGCGAATCGAAGCACGCCGCAATCGGCAACCCGGAGGCCATTGCGGCCGGCGCAAAGCTTTACGCCACTTCCTGTGCCGGCTGTCACGGGCCGGACGGCAGCGGAGGGCGAGGACCCAACCTGGTGAGTCGCGCCTTGTGGCATCCGTTGAGCGATGAGGGCATCTTCAACGCGATTCGAAATGGTTTGCCCGGGGCGGACATGCCGCCCACCAAGCTGGACGACGAGCAAACGTGGAAGCTGGTGGCCTTTATTCATGCCATCAGTGGTCCGGCCAGCGAGAACGAGGTGCCTGGGAATCCCGAGGCTGGCAAGCAGATCTTCTGGAGCAGCAAGGCGGGTTGCTCGAATTGCCATTCCATGCGCGGCCAAGGGGGGCGCATGGGTCCTGATCTGACGAACGTTGGGGGATCCCGTCCTCTCGGCCTGATCAAGGAGGCAATCGTCCAGCCTTCCAAGGATCTGACGTTTCTGGGCAATGAAGCGGTGACCGTGACCTTAACCAGCGGACAGGTGATCCAGGGGCTGGCGCGCAATCGCAGTAACTATTCGCTTCAGGTGGTGGATCGCCAAGGCGCCCTGCACCTGATTTCAATGACCAATGTTAAGGCCCTCACAATTTCCGAGCGGTCACCCATGCCGGGCGATTTCGGCACGCGGCTCTCCGCGCAGGAGATGGAAGACCTGCTGGCTTACTTGTCGCGCCAGAGCCTCCGTCCACCTGGAGCCACATCCAACAAGGGGAAGGACTGAAATGATGCGAGTGCTGCTAATCGCTTGCCTCCTGTGCGTTCCTGCGTCCGCGCAGGTCCGACACGAGGACATTGCGAAGGGGCCAGGCGAAAACTGGACCACCTACGCGGGCAGTTACCAGGGCTGGCGGTACAGCCCGCTGAAGCAGATCACGGTGGAAAACGCGAAATCGCTGGCGCCGAAGTGGGTGTACCATGTGCCCAACGCACGCGGGTTGCGGAGTTCGCCGATCGTCTACAAAGGCGTGATGTACGTCACCAATTCGAATTCCGTGTATGCGCTGGACGCGCGTTCGGGCCGCCTGGTGTGGCAATATCTGGATACCCGGGCGAAAGGGCAGGGCGTCAACCGGGGAGCGGCCATCCTCGGGGACCGCGTGTACTTCACCACCAACGATAACTATCTCACTGCCTTAGATAGACAGACCGGCGGGGTGATTTTCAGCCGGAAGTTCGCGGACGAGAACAAAGGCACGACCTCTACTTCAGCACCTCTCATCGTCAAAGACAAAGTGATCGTCGGCAGCGCCGGTGGCGACAGTGGCGTGCGCGGCTTTGTCGCGGCGCTTTCGGCGGAGACTGGCGATGAGCTGTGGCGGACCTACTTCGTTCCCGCCAAAGGCGAGCCCGGGGCGGAAACCTGGGGTGATCTCATCGAATGGGGCGGCGGCGCGGCCTGGTTGTCGGGCACGTTTGATCCCGAGTCGAACACGCTCTACTGGACCACCGGCAATCCGTGGCCGGACTTCTCCGGAGCCGTGCGCAAAGGCGACAATCTCTATACTTGCTCCCTTGTCGCACTGGATCTGAACACCGGCAAGATGAAATGGCACTTCCAATTCACGCCGCACGATACGCATGACTGGGACGCGCAGAGCTGGCCCGTGCTCATCGACACGGAGATTGGCGGCAAAATGCGCAAGGTCGTTCTGCATGCCAATCGCAACGGCTTCTTCTATGTTCTGGACCGAACCACCGGTGAATTTTTGCGTGCGACCAAACTGATCGACAACGTGACTTGGGCGAGCGGCATCGACGCCAAAGGCCGCCCCGTTCTGATTCCGGGCAAAGATCCCACTCCCGAGGGCAACTGGGTTTGCCCGAGTGTGAAGGGCGCGACCAACTGGATGGGCCAGAGCTATCATCCCGGAACGGGACTGCTCTATGTGATTACACTCGAGCAATGCGGGATCTTCAGCAGTTCGGCCCAGGAACCGCAGCCGATGAAGAACTTCTCCGGCGGCGGAGCCACGGAAGAAGGCGGGCAGGTCATCCTGCGCGCCATCGATCCGAGAACCGCCAAGCGGGCGTGGGAGTATCCGATGACCGGAGGTGGCCGCATGTGGTCCGGCACAGTATCCACGGCAGGCGGCGTGGTCTTCGTGGGCGATGACGACGGACACCTGGTAGCGCTTGACGCGAGGACGGGCAGGCACCTCTGGCATTTCAATATGGGCGAACTGCTGACGGCTTCTCCCGTTACCTATGCGGTTGACGGCAAGCAGTACGTGGCGATTGTCTCCGCAACGGCAGTTTTCTCTTTCGGTTTGTTTGAACCCTCTCCCTCTGTTCCCCTGCCGAAAATCAACGTGCAGAAGTAAAGACTTCGTGTCGCAGGGCTTGATTTTGGCCCCCTTTGCCCCAACGCGGGGGAGAAGATTTGCTGAGGGGATTCCCGTGGGCACTGGGAGCCTGAAATTCCTAGCGGACTAACTAGTTTCCGTCGCGAAACTCGGAAGGCCACGCCTGGCGCAATTCTTGCGCGCTCTTCAGCGGTTCGACTCCCCTCGCCCTGAAGCTGTGAAAAAATTCAACGGTAGGGACGCGCTGCCGCGCGTCCACAACCGGAAACCCAATCCGGACGCGGGGCACCGCGTCCCTACCGGATCAGGTTCATGCGGCAAACGCAATTTTTCACAGC